>MAAC01018294.1_pt1 | contig 136631 bp, 113 predicted proteins | sample 1115981 | NCBI WGS metagenome assembly MAAC01 (sample SAMN04961126, study PRJNA320927) | seawater metagenome | isolation source: sample BD02T64 sea water enriched with oil for 64 days | place: USA:Gulf of Mexico | collected 2013-07-27
ACTTGCTTGGCTAGCGTCAATTTAGTGTTAATTATTATGTGGAGTGTTGTGATGAATGACTGATGCTTACAATGAGGATAAAAGCACCACTTCACATAACGAAAGGCTCAACATAAAATTTAAAGAGCGCAGTAACAACCCCAAAAGGCAGAGGTCGAAAAGCGGTTATCAATGCCGATTTTCAAGAATTTAGTGAGCACTATGGGACCGTTGTAAAACCAGCGGCCCCCAAAAAGCCAAAAGGCAAAGCCGCTGGTGAAAAAGCGGTTCACCTTATTGAGATTTGGTTGGTTGATGTTTTAAGCCGCGAACGATTTTTCAGTTTTGAGAAACTGCTAAATCGTATAAATAAATTACTATTCATGATTAACTCTCGTCAGTTTAAAGGCGGTTCTCGCTGGCAAAGATTTGTTGAATTAGAGAAGCCTGTATTGAAACCTTCCCCTACAGCTCCTATAAGTTTAGGCCGATGGTTATTGCCTAAAGTAGTACCTAACAATGGTTATGTATGCATCGATAAAAATTGGTACTCCTTACCAGAAAAATATATTGGTAAATCTGTTATTCCCAAGTTATATGCTGAAGCTGTTGAACTCTATTTTGACGGTCGCAATCAACACTTTTGTGTTGCCACGCATACTCGATGCTATTTGGTTGGGGAATATGTGACAGACCCTAGTCATACGAAAAAAACAAAACGAGAACGAGAAGCTAATTCCTACCAACATTATTTAACGTGGGCAGAGCAAACAGAATCGTCGTTCCTTGTCGTGCTCATAAAAGCCCAGCTTCAGGTGAAAAAAACTGATTTAGCAACGCGTGAGGCATGTAAAGGTTACTACGATATTTACGTAAAATGCAAAGCGGATGGTGAGAATACTCTTCGGATTTATTTCAACGCATGTCAGGAGATGTGCGAGTTTAACAAAGTCAGTGTAAGCGACTTTAAACGAACATTAAGGTTACTGAAGAAATCCACCCAGCCTGACGAAAAAATTATCACACGCGACATTGATTCAATTACCTAGGGGACCTTATGGCAGACTTATTTTCTCAAGAACTCAAAGCTCGACGCCAAACAGGGCTAGAGGAGGCTTACCAAACGCTGTGCCGTAATATTGACATACAAACCGTTAGCTTTGCCGAAGGTGCCGATAAACTTGCCGTCATTGCCGCAGAGTCCAGGCAGCAAACGCAATATCAAAAAGCCATTAAGCAAGCGGGCTTGCCTTGCTCACGTGCACACTATCGAGACGTTGATTATACACACGCTAGGCGTCTTGAAATGGAGTCATTTAACCAACAATTTCAACTTCATTGGGTAGAAGATAAGGCTAATATTGTTATTACTGGGCCATCTCAAATAGGCAAAAATTGGTTAGGTAGCGCTTTAGCAGTTCAGGCTATCCAAGAGCATTATAAAGTCAAAGCCTACCGTATTGACTCGTTTCTCGATGAGTTCAATAACAACCGAGAACGGCTGACTCGTGCTGGTAAAAGTGCGCTCGATGAAATGCTACGCCAGATCAGAAAACTGGATGTACTATTCCTGTTTGGATTAGGGATCAAGGGATTGACTGAACAACAATGTCAGGACCTGGAAGCGGTGATACGTCTGCTAAGTGGAGAGTTATCGCTTATTGTGACATCTCCAATAGCAAGTCACTCTTGGCTAGATTATTTCGATCGTTCCTATATTGGTGAAGTCGTCGTTAATCGCATATTAACTCGCAGTATTGTTTTTGATTTGTCTGGCAAACCTTACACTAATTTACCAACACCTAAAAAGTCGAATGGTAAAGCGAGTTAATGCATGAGTGTTTTTCAACCATTGACTCAAGACGATATTCATTACGCCAATATGGCGCTTGATTATTACCACACCTGCCTAAAAAGAAATGAACGAGCCCTGGATTACTTAGTACGGCAACGTGGCTTGAGTGAGAACGTCATTGATGCTTTTGGTTTAGGGTTTGCGGACAGAACTCTTTATCAACAACTGGGTAGTGATCGTTACACACAAGAAAGCGTACGTGGCGCATTGCAACGATTTGGTTTAATTGCGACATGTGGTGCCACAAATGGTCGAGAAGTGCTACGAGGTTGTATTGTCTTTCCCATCAAAGATGAGTTTGGCCATTTAACCAACGCCTTTGGTCGAAAAATTTGCGATAAGTTACGAAAAAGCAGTGAGGTCTATGTCGTTGCTAATAAAGCGGATGATTCACTATTTAATGGTGAAATACTCGAAAAACATAAGCGGATATTTTTATGCTCTAGCCCGATTGAAGCTCTAACGTTATGGTCACTTGGTTTTGAACATGTGGTATCCCTGTTGGGTATGCAATGCCTTTCCGATGAGCAAGCCAGGGAATTGTGTGCCAATGGTGTTCACACCGTTGATTTACTAATGGCTTCTACACCTAAATCTTCAAGGTGCTGTCACCTCATTGAACAAAAGCTAAAAATGAGTGGCATTACCGTACATAAAACACTGTTGCCCAAGGGGCTCGATATTAACGCGTGTCATCAAAATAACTGCTTGCTCCATAACGCCATCGAGCAACTCAGTGGTAGTAAAGAATCTTAACGAACGATAAGAGAGGCTATTATGAAAAAACTAACGATTAGCAATGGAGTAGAAGTTTACTTAACGGACTGTGATGCCAGAGAGCAGTCACCTAGAACGATAGAAGGAAAAGCATCGAGCTTAAAATGCTTTCTCGCATTTTGCTTAGCATGCGGAATAAAATGGTTAATTGAAGTTAATGAGGAGTTGTTGGAGAAGTATCGACTTTATATCCGTAATTATCAGAACCCTCGAACAAACAAAAAGATCACGCAAGCCACCCGTAGGAATAAATTAACTCACGTAAAAGGGTTTTGTGAACGAGTGCACCGATTAAAATACCTGAAAAATAATCCTGCTATATTTTTTGAATTACCCAAACGCCCTAGAGTGTTAACCAAAGCCATTTTATCAAAGGGAGACCTCGATAAAATGTTTAAACAAACCGATGGATTCGGTGACAAAGGTATTCGTGATCGCGCCATTATGGAATTGTTTTGGGCGACAGGGGCACGGAGTTTTGAGTTAGCAGGCATGACACTCGATTGCATTAATTGGGAGGAAGGCACGATCAGAATTGAAAAAGGCAAAGGTCGTAAAGATAGGATCATTCCTCTAGGTAAACGAGCGGAGAAAGCAGTTAAAAAATATCTAAAAACAGTTCGAACATCATATTTATCTTTTGAATCGGGTAATACTTTATTTCTCAATGATCGAGGTGAAATTTTTACTTATCGACAACTTGGAACGCTAGTCACGTATTACAAACTGCGTGCAGGAGTAAACAAGCCGAAAGCTTGTATGTTGTTTCGACACACCTGTGCCACGATGTTGATTAATGGAGGAGCAGGCTTGTTTCATGTTAAAGAAATTTTAGGACATGAAGATATTTCGACAACACAAGCCTATGTGCACTTGGCCATCGATGATTTAAAGCAAGTTTATAACAAGTCGCATCCAGCAGCGAAAGGTTAAAGGCCTGACAATGGCTGTTAAAGCAAAAAGGGTTGAGCAGACGAATATTGAAATAATTGTTTTTTCAGGACAATGACATGATTTTGTTCTCTCGCTCTTTCCCTTTTTTCATACGCATCCGTAACTAAGGAGTGTCACATGAACGATGACATTGAAAACCAGATTACACAATTAACCAAGGTTTTATATGGACAAGGAACATCAACGGAATTTGGCTGTAGTGATGAAGACGTGGATACCATGAAAGCCTTTTGCCAGAAGCTAGAACCCTATAAACCCTACTGCGTTGTAAAACACTGGACGATTTGGGATATTCAGACTCCAGTGATTACAGAAGGGAAACACCCACCTATGGCGTTAATAAAAGCCGATCATATTCTTGATGATGAGTTACAGCGTTTCCCTGTTGGTGGTTGGGTTAGATCAACCGCAATTGTTGAAATCTACAAAAACTGTATTTTTAGGACAAACAATTCCAGCTATATATTGGTTGGTAGCGGCACACGCAAGAATGTCGATCTCGATGATGTAGGTAGATTTTTTTAGTTTCACTTTTTATATTTCTTTAGGGATTGCTCTTTCACGAAATATAAATTGCCTTTTGCGCGTGTGCAAGCGACGTATAATTTGTTTTTAGTCATTGCGGGTAAATTAGCTAAATCACCGTCTTGCAACGCTTTATGGCTTTTGGGGTTCAATGCAACACATACGTCTTGGAAGTCGTCTAGCCCTTTGGTATTTCCCCAATTGTCAGTAAAACCAGTATATTTTTGACTGTTTTGGTAAAATAGTTTTACGATTTGCTCATTCTGATAGAGGCGCTCTATTTCCACCTCATCATCAACGACATGTATTGCAACACCATCATCGCGGTGAGATTGAATATTGATCCCTAAGTTATCTTCAACAAAGGCGCAAACACTTGGGCTGCATCTATAGCTGTGGGATAAGGACTGGAGATCTATTGTGTAACCTGCCTTGGCAAATTTATTGCAATACTTATCAAAATCGTCATGTAATGTCCTTTGGGTGTTGCCATCTCTACTCGTGTCGAATGTGTGTTGAAAAAAATCACCTACTAGGCGCATATCCATGTTCGCATTTGCGAGAGCGCATAATAAATTGAAATCATTGGCCGCAAAATCTTGTACCTCATCAATGCAAACCATATCGAAAAAGCGTTCCATCCTTTCGATGACGTCAGGAACAATTTCAAACTCGATCAAAAACTTAGCAATTCGTCCAGAATATAAACGACCATTTTTATCAACATAATGAATTCTCGTATTTTTACGAGAGCGCTGAATGGGTATTGGCAACGGGACATTAAAGTTTATCCCTTTTGTACTTAATTCGTGCCCAGTTAAAGGTCGAACGCAAAAAGAATATAGGAAAGTAAAATACTTAAAAATACGGACACCTGTTGGGATGATGCCCAATTTTGCGATAATTTTATTCTTTAGGTGCTCAGTATTATTCTCTGTATAAGTGATGATTAAAACACGACTGTCTTCTTCGATTAAATTAACAATACTTGACGATTTTCCAGAGCCTGCGACAGCAAATACTACGCGTTTATCCATACTATAGCCTCTTCGATGTATGCTGGTACAATAAGGTTATCGGCATGATTATCGACCAACCGCAAAGCGCTTTCAGCCTTATTATCAAGCATAAATTCTAGAGGGGGTTTGGTTATACCTCCGCCAGAAAATAAAGCGTCACAAGTGACCTGGTTGTCTTGATGCATACAAACTTCAAAGGTATATCGACTATTATCAGGATCTGCAAATACTTGAATATTGTCAGCAACGTAGTCAGAATAATTGTTAACACATTTTGCTTGATAATCTTCATCATTATCTCTTATGACAGCGGTTCTTATACCTAACGTTTTAGCTAAATCCATATACCGCTTAAAACTCGTTCCGCCGACTGAAATAATGTGTACTCCATCCTCTTCTAAACTATTGCCTGTACTTCTTTTATATAAAGCACTCATAAGAATGTACTCAGCATCACCTTCAACCAAAATGACTTTTGTTGATAAAACAAATTCCAAGATATTGTTATCTGGCGCTTTCATAAAGAATTTAGCCGTTGAGTTAGGCAAGTCGGTTAATGTTAATGGCTCAGGAGTTGAGCTATTCAGCAAAATTGAATTGCGCAAATCTAAGCGGGTGCTTATCAAGCTGTTATGGGTAGCAATAATGATTTGGTTTTCATGAGACTCAGCAATTTTTGAAATTAGCCTTTTCATATTGGTATGGCTTAAGTGGTTTTCTGGCTCTTCAAGTAAGATAAGGTCTATTGCTTGTCCATTAGCATTTCTTGCTAACGCAAATTTTGTTTTGACAAAACATTGTTGCCCTTTGCCTCGCTCATCAATTGGTATTTGATCTTGAGTCAAAGTTAAGTCTGTCTCCAGATTAAATTTCGATCCCGAACGAATAGCGAAATCATAACCACCAAGCGTGCTATTGATGTCATTAAGGTTATTATTTTGGAACTCAACTTTTTGTTGTCGATACTCATTTTTTAGTTGAATCCGTGTCGGGTGATCAGCGGTAGAATCGTAAACTGTCTTTATGTACTCTTTATTTGCATATTCGCTGTTTATTTGAGCGCTATCAATTGTAAGAGACTTCAGGAAACGGCGATATCCTGAATATGCTTCGCCACTAAAAGTAATAAATCGAACAACATAATACTCAAAAGGAAAGTTATCGTTATCTTCAGCTAGAACCTGGTTAATCTCATTAGCCAATTCAAGGTTAGGCTCGCAAATCATGTGTAAACCTGGGACATTAGCCTTATCCGAATTATTTCTCCCTACCAGATCTGGATTTCCCTCATCGCTTAAATAAAGTTCAGCATGAAGTTTCGGCAAGTTTACAATAGTTTTTGCGCCATTGAGGAATTCAGCAACACACTCTTTATTGAGCAGAGATTCTATACTTGCAGACTCCACTTTGTGACGACTTCCGTTAGCCACCAATTCAATAGCTTGTATGATTGTGCTTTTACCAGCTTCATTATCACCAATGATGGTATTGATTAGCGGGTTGAAATTTATTTCAAGTTGCTTAAATCGCTTGAAGTGAGTTAACTTGAGCTTGGTAATATTTGGCATGGTCTCTCCTGGACAGAATGTTATCCTTAGTCTTAATGAATCTATTCTGATTTAATATCGCTGTGTAATCAACCATTTATATAGTAAGCTGAAATAGTCTTTGTTGAAAAACTGTTCTTTAAAATAACAACCCCAATCATCGTAGTTCATATGAACGGGCGGGTGTATGATTACAACCTTGGTCGTTTCTTGAGTGTCGACCCGTTTATACAAGAGCCAGGCAACAGCCAAAGTATGAACCCGTATTCTTACATTATGAACAATCCTCTGGCTGGTGTGGACCCAAGTGGCTACATAGCTAATAAGTTTGAATCAGCATGTAAGATAAGTGGGAATTGTAATTCGAGCTCAGCGGGTGCTGGATCAAGTACAGTATATGAGTTTGGTATGACCCCAGATGGAAATGGTGGGTTTGTCAAAGCTATAAAAAATACTGAAACTGGTGACATTACCATAACAGGTAAAGATAAAGCAGAGATTACAACTGATACAAGGAAGGTCTCTGCTGTAGTATCCACCTTAGGGGGCACGGAAAGGACAATTAGAAAACGCTCCTTCGGTAACCCCGTTCGTTATGATCCTGAATCTTTTGGGAATGATTTTGACTTTGATCCCTTAGGTACAATTCGTGAATTTTGGGGTTTTACTGATATTTCAGAAGGCGCACTCATAGAAGGTGGTAAGCAAGCTGCAATTGAAGGGCTTGAGATTGTTGATATGGCGACTTCTTTACCTTCTTCTGGCCCAGTTGCTGTCGCAAAGGGGGTCGCTAAAGGTACTATGGTCGCTGGCGCGTTGATGAGGACGGCTATTGTTGCAAAGGCAGTCGATTTAAAGTATGCGCGGCGTGTGCGAGCCAGAGGTGTCGAGGATCCTACTTCTCATAACTTCCCGTATTCTTTTGACAAAGATATTTTGAGTACGAAGCCAATACCGAAAAAGAATGGATACAACATTTACCATAAAAAAGGAGCTATGAAAGGTAAAGTTGTTACTGACCCTAGAACTGGGGTTCGTACTCAAAAGTATAAAGAAGGTGTTTTTGAAATCGGTGTTACAAAAGATGGTATTATTGACCATAGATTCTTTAGGCCTAAAGGTTGACTATGAAGTATTTAATTATAGACGGTATGTTTTCGGGTACAGGTATCAGAGACTCTGTTGAAGGCGGTTATCTAAATCCTGCGGAATTGGGATTATCTTCTGAACTTAAACGAAAAATTTCTGATTGGGTAAGTCGCTATGAAGATGAGCATTACTTGCAGTACGAGGACAAATCTATGGTTGCAGATTTGGATGCTGAAGGTATAAAGATTTGCAATTTACTTAAATCAGAAATCCCAAATTTAAAAGTTGAATATTATTCAACAGCAGAAATGAAAAAAATTATTGTGTAGGAAATAAATAAGCCACCCATATATCGAGACAAAACTTCTATATAGTGGGTGGCTAATATCAATAAGTTTTTTTTGGTTTTCACTACCTACAAAAATTTTAGAACTGTTTTTCCTGACTAGAAATGAGTTGAAAATTGTCGTATTTATTTATGTATCAATTTTTCAAAATAGATGAGATTTTTTCAGAATAAACGAGATCGATTTCACGTGACGTGAGATCGGGTTTTATTTTGACGGCGAAAGATCAGTAATGCTGAACCACTTAAATTTTATGAACAGGTAGAAGAAGATGATTGATATATCAAAATATACAGATCCCTATGAACGCAAAGCGCGAGTTTTTCCTGCATTACTGTGTTTGCTACCCGTTGTTATAGCTATTTCAGTGAACTTTCCTGAACTTTATACGAGTTTGACAGGTTTTATTGGTCTTGTTGTGGCATTTGGCGGGCTTCAGCTATTAGCGCAAATGGCTCGTGATGGCGGTAAGAAACTTGAGCCAAATTTGTTTAATGAATGGGGCGGCATACCATCAGTAAATATTTTTAGGTATAGAGATAATATTATTCCTGCACCAACAAAAAAAATTATACACCAATCACTTTCAGATAAAACAAAAGTAGCCGCGCCAACTTTTGAATACGAAAATAATCACCCTGAAGATGCTGATGAGGTATATCGTGCTTGGTCAGATCATTTACGGGGCCATTCTAGAGACACCAATAAATTTTCTTTGTTGTTTAAAGAAAACATTAATTACGGATTTCGTCGAAATATTCTTGGTATGAAAAATTTATACGGAGTATTTGGTATCTTGGCTTTAGGTGTTTTTTTAATACCTTCACTCCCAACTTCAGATTTAAATAATACTGATTTTACCGTGATGTTTATAATTGCACTTTATACCTTGTGGTTTATGTTTTTTGTAAATTTTGATTGGGTAAAAGTGCCAGCCGATGAGTATGCAAAAAGATTGGTAGAAGTAGTCGAACATATTTAATCGTTAAGTAACTTAATAAATAAAATAATATAAAAAAAGGAGTGTTTATGTCAGCAGTTATTTCATTTTTCCCCGTTGGTAACGGGGATATGACGTTAATAAAAACGAATACAGGGAAAAATATATTAATTGATTGCAATATTCGCCAGGGGGATGATTTCCCGGATGTTGTTGAACAATTAAGAAATAAACTTTCAAAAGATTCTGATGGACGTTTGTTTATCGATTTGTTTGTTTGGAGCCACCCTGACTTGGATCACTGTCGGGGAATCAAAGAAGAATTCCACTTAGGTAAACCTGATGACTGGAATGAAAATAAAGATAAAATTTTCATAAATGAAATTTGGTCTAGTCCCATGGTATACAGGCGAGCCAGTAAAAATCATAAATTGTCAGATGATGCGAAAGCTTTAAATAAAGAAATAAAAAGAAGAGTTAATGTTTTTAAAGATGCTTGTGAAGCAAGTATTGGAAACCAAGTGCTAATACTCGGTGATGATGAAAATGGTAAAACCGATGATATTCAAGACATTGTTCTAGCACTAGATTCTTCAACATCTTATATAAATAGCAAACACGATTCATCTTTTGAAGCAAAATTACTTGGCCCTGCCCCTGTATCTGAACTTGATGATGATGAGGAAAATCTGAGCAAAAATAAATCTAGCGCCATTATTAATTACACGTTAACGGCAGGCGATAAATCAGCTAACTTTTTGAGTGGAGGTGATGCAGAAGTAGCATGTTGGGAAGCTTTGCTTAAGCGTATGAAAGATAATAAAACTGAATCAGATCTTGAGTATGACATACTACAAGCCCCACATCATTGCTCTTGGCACAGCCTTTCTCATGACAGCCTTAGCGAAGCTAAAGAAAATGGCACAGAGGCTAAAATTTCTGATGATGCCGTAGAAGCATTAGGAAAGGCTAACGATAAAGCTTTTATTGTTTCTAGTAGTGAAGCTATTAAAAATGATGATAAAAATCCGCCTGCATTTAAAGCCAAGCAAGAATACGTTAAAATTTTGAATGATGTATCTGGTAGTTTTAATTGTGTTGCCGATCATAAAAAGAATAAGAAAAATGTACCTCTAGAAATAGAAATATCTTCAAATGGTATTAAAACTAAAGCTATTGCTAGTTTAGCTAGTTCCTCTAATGCAACACAATCCGCTGTGAATCGTAATGGCGGGGATGGGTATGCATGAGCAGATAAATGATATTGATGTTATGCTGGCACCCTATGGTGCCAGAAGGTTATCTTCAAAAGAGCTAACTCGTCATGAATCATTTTGCTTTGGCTGGCAGGTTGAAACAGAAATAGAAAACAGTACATCAATCATTATTGACATCTTGTTTGATGTTGATTTTCCTCACAGCAAACCTTCTGTTTTTGTTATTAAGCCATCGCTGAACCCTCGTGATCTTCCGCATGTGGAATCAGGGGGGAAATTGTGTGTATGGAATGATAGATATATCACTAACACCCAATCCATAGATTACATCCTTGAATTACTTCAAGACGCGATTTCGATGCTCAGTGATGGCATGAAGGGGTTGCTCAATGAGGACTTTAGAAATGAATTTTTAAGCTATTGGGTGTATCACTGTAAGTCAAATTCAAAGTTAAATAGCTTATGCGATCATGCAAATAAGCTTACGCGCCAAATAGTTGTTTATAAAAGCAAATCTAAAGGTTATATCTTTGCAGATTCAGAAAACGAACTGATAAACTTTCTTGATAATCAAAATTTATTACCCAATGAAAACAAAGTTAAACCGCGTACACGAAGGCTTTCTAGTATCCACCCTAGTGCTTTCATTTACTTAGAAAAAGCTTGGTTACCGTCTGAATATCCTACGACTGCGGGTGAGTTAATATCGTTAATTGAACGAGAGTATATAGATGAATCTGAATCTATTATTTCGATGATAGGTATTGCGCTGGCAAATCAATATGTAGCAACACCATGTATTCTAATATCATTTAATACCTGCAATGGTGTATGTTTCGTTGGAATTGAGTTTAAGAAAGGCTTATTTCATAAGGGAGGATATAGTGAAAAAACAATCATGGATGGCTTTCGGAAACATATAAGAGTAAGCGATTTAAGAAATAGATTAACTAACCTTCAAATAAATGGGGCACTAGTAACAAGGATAGATCAAAGTTGGATAATGGGGCGTGACGTAAATCACTCTTGGGAGGATATCCAAACAAATAAGGTTGCTATTCTTGGATGTGGTTCCGTTGGAGCCGCAACAGCAAGGTTACTTGTACAGTCGGGTGTTCAAGAATTATTGTTATTTGATGATGACAAAATGAACCCTGAAAACAATTCAAGACATTTACTTGGGCTCGCTTATATGGGAATGAATAAAGCTGAAGCATTATCCTTTTCCTTAAAAAGAGACTTTCCTCACGTAATCATTCATGTATTTTCCAATAGTTGGCAGAACGCTATTAAAGATGCCGCATCCTTAAAGTTGTTTGAAAGTTCAGATATTATCGTGAGTTGCACGGCTGATTGGTATTCAGATCAAATGTTATTAACTTTACAGTCTGATTTAGTTTTAGCTCCGATCGTTTTTGCTTTTGTGGAAGCTCATGCAATGGCCGCACATGTCATAGTTAGCCCTGTGGATTCCAATGCTTTTAATTCACTTCATTTCTTGGATACAAATAATGTTGGAAAAATGAAGCACCCCGTTACTGAGTGGGGGCATGAAACTCATGTTAACATTCCCGCTTGTGCTGGAGCTTTTCAACCATACGGTACTATTCCTCTTACTCATCTGCATGCAATGGCCGCCGAACAAGTAATGTCTTTATTATTAACTGTGGATGAGTGCAATTTGTTAGCGCGCAGAAAGATTTGGTTTGATTCAAGATCAAAACTTCATGATCTAGGTGGTGATTGGTCTAGCGCTTGGAAAGAAAAATATGGAGATCCAAATGAAGGGAATTACGAACAAACAATGTGCTATGTTAATGGTGAATGGGTCAGAGAAAATGATTAGTTTTAAATCTGAAGATAGCGACATCAGAATAAGTTTTTCTGCTGAAGCCATGAATACTTTATCTTCATATAGACAAACTGGCACTAAAACAGAAGCTGGTGGCTTATTGTTCGCAGAACAATTATATTCAGATGTTATTGAAATTAAATGTGTCACAACCCCTTCAAAGCTCGACTTGAGAAGCCGATTTGGTTTCAAACCCAATAAACGTGCAGCGCAAAAAACAATTAATAAATTTTTTGATGAAGGTTTTCATTACATAGGTGATTGGCATAGCCACTCTCAAGATACGCCAATCCCTTCTCCAAAAGATATCAAAACTATAAAGGACATATTTCATAAATCAAAACATCATTTAAATTATTTAGTTTTGGTTATTCTGAGTTCAAATAATGATTTTTCTAAAACCTATATCGCCTTAACGGACGGTAAAGATATTTTTCCATGCCACCCTTATACCCTCTAAAGTGCAGTATTCACATTGTCGATGACAAACCTAATCTTGCCTTTAAATAGGTGCTTAAATATCAACAACTGCACCCTTGGTATCTCAATTAAACAGAGAGTCGATGAATATTTGCTAGTTACATCATTTAGGCATTATCACCGATGAGACAGGCAACGAATAGCGGTTGGCGTTGGCAACGTATACCGTTGGCGGTGGCAATACCTGCCGGTGCCACTAAGTGGCAGAAGAACTATGCTGATGATGGGGTACTTTTCAATTATTTATTAATCCGCACAAATTTGTCACATACGTGTCACAGGCTTTATTAAACCAATTGTGACAAGAATAAGCGGCTGTCATATTTCAATGATCATTTATTTGATTAAATATTTGTGAATTAGCTAGAAGTGAAGTGTATAAATCGAGAAAAACCAATGAAATGGCGCACCTTGCAGGAGTCGAACCTGCGGCCTTCGCCTCCGGAGGGCGACGCTCTATCCAGCTGAGCTAAAGGTGCATTTTGTGTATTTTGACCGTAACCCCCTGTGCCAATGTTTGGAGTGACTGCGTCCTCCGGAGGGGCGCGCTCTATCCAGCTGAGCTACGGGTGGTTGTAAAAGGCAGTTAAATGACTGAGACTTTCAAATGCCATTTTAACCATCAGATAGTTACTGTCAACCAATGAGTTTAAGTATGTGGTTGTTTGTTGAAATAATGAACGTTTTTTGAACGTTTGCACCGTTTAGCATTAAGCAAAATGGTAATTATCAACTATCCTTAACAAATGCCTAACTTAAAAATAACAACAATGAGTTGATGATGGATTTATTAGGATTGATAGGTTACTCAATAGCCTCAATTGCCTACTTGCTATTTTCTTTACTTTTACTCGCCACCAAACAAAAATCGTTTACCAGTAATTTAATGCTGGTTGCCGTTTTAATGGTGTTAATTGCGAACCTGTTAAGTGCCTTGCAGTTGTATCATGGCTTTTCTTTATCAATTATTTTTGCTATCGAAGCCATTAAACTGGCAGCATTTACCTTGTTATTATTTAGCATCAGAATTAATCCTAAACGGTTGGCCGAATTTTTAGTCAATAAGGCCGTGGCTCAGTTTTTACCACTTTGGTTGGCTGGTGTGATCGTTGCCTCCATTTCAATTTTCTACCTGTTAAATTACTCCCTGGTGTTTATCGCATTACTGGCAATGAATTTATATCCATTGGTATTGCTAGAGCAGTTATATCGAAATTCGGAAGAGAAAATTCGCTGGTCTTTGTGGCCGTTATCGGTCGCGTTAGGTGGCTTGGTGGTATTTGACTTTGCTTTATACGCACAAGGGTCATTAATCAATCATATCGATTTTAATTTGTGGTTTTCTCGTGGTTATATTGCGGCATTGTTAATGCCATTTTTTTTATTAAGCAGCAAACGCATTAAAAACCTGAGCGCAGATATTTTTGTCTCCCGTGAAGTGGTATTTTACAGTTCGATGTTAGCCATTGCTGGTGGCTATTTAGTATTGCTGGCATTTGCCGGCTATGTGATTCGTTATATAGAAGGTGAGTGGAGCAATGTTTTAAGTGTTCTATTTTTAGCCGTTGGGTTATTAGTCTTGGTGGTGTTATTCATCACCAACAGTTTCCGGCGACAAGTTAAGGTATTTATCAATAAACACTTTTTTGCTAATAAATATGAATATCGAGATGAATGGTTGAAGGTAACGTCTGCTCTTGAGGACCACCAAGATGGCGATATTTTTGACAATTTATGCCAAATTATGGCGTCAAGCTTAGAAGTGTCCGATTGTGCCTTTGTAAAAATAAACAGCACAGACAAACTCGAATTATTTAATCAAAGAGGGTTATCATTGAGTGATCAGCATTTAGAAGCTTTAGCGCAAATATGTCAATATTGTGTCGAGCAACACTGGATGATTGATGTTCGAGAATACCAACATGCGAATCAACGCTATCCGCATTTGCACTTTAATCCCAAAAGCTTACTTAATGCCAAGCTGGAAGTGATTGTACCTGTATATAAACAACAAAAATTATTTGGCTTGTTTGTATTGCCTGCGCCAAACGATAAATCTTTTTTAAACTGGGAAGATCGAGATTTCTTATTTGCAGTGTCTAAGCAATTAGCCAACTATTTATTCTTACAGCAAGCGCAAATGCAACTGGCTGAGAGCCAACAGTTTGCTATGTTTAACCGGATGTCGGCTTTTGTGCTACACGATTTAAAAAATATTCAGGCACAATTAGCCTTAATCAATACCAATGCTGAGCGCCATAGACATAATCCCGAGTTTGTAGCTGACGTTTTTGACACCGTAAATACCGCACATGATCGTTTAGATAAAGTGATTTTACAGTTGCGCAATAAGAGCGAAGAAAATAAACAGCAACGTAATGTTAAAGTAGGTATTAATAAACTACTCAATGAAATTATAGAAATCAGAAACCAGCAATTGCCGAAAGTAGCAATGAGTTGCGATCCTGAACTTAATATCTTTACCAATAAAAATCAATTACGTTCGGTGTTAACCCATTTGCTGCAAAATGCCCAAGATGCTTGTACTGATCTCGGCATTGTTAATATTATTGGTAAAATACAGCAGGATAGGCTATTTATTATCATAGAGGATAATGGTTGTGGTATGAGTGATTCTTTTGTCAAAAATGAATTATTTAAACCCTTCGTCACCACCAAAGGTAATGCCGGTATGGGCATTGGGGCATTTGAAGCCAAACAATTTATCCAAGAGCAAGATGGTTATTTAGATGTTTTCAGCGTGTTGGGCGAGGGTAGTCGTTTCACCATAGAACTGCCAATGAATATAATATAATAAGATAAGGGATAATGGGCTTATTCATGGAAAAGTTATTGATAGTCGATGATGACAAAGGTATTCAAAAGCAATTAAAATGGAGTTTATCAAATTTTAAATGTGTATTTGCCGATAATCGCGAGCAAGCGATTAGCGCCCTCAGGATGCATGAAGCAAACGTTGTACTTCTAGATTTGGGATTACCACCGGACCCGGCTAATGCTAGTGAAGGCTTAAAAGCATTAGAACAGATACTTTCTTTGTCACCATTCACTAAGGTTATTGTCATTACCGGTAACGATGATCATCAAGTCGCGTTAGCGGCAATTGCCAAAGGTGCTTATGATTTTTATCAAAAACCGATAGATGCCGATGTCATCAATATTATTGTGAAACGGGCATTTAACATTGCACTGATAGAACATGAAAATCGTCAAATAAGAGAACTTGCTGGTGTAGACAGTGGCATTATTGGCGCAAGTGATGCTATGGAAAAACTACGCACTTTGATCAAACGCATTGCGCCCACTGAAATCACCACCTTATTGCTGGGCGAAAGTGGTACCGGCAAAGAGGTGGTCGCCAATGCCATTCATCAACAAAGTAATCGCACTAAGAAGGCTTTTGTTGCCATCAATTGTGCTTCAATCCCGGAAACTTTACTGGAAAGCGAGCTCTTTGGTTATGAAAAAGGTGCCTATACCGGAGCCCATAAAACCACTAAGGGAAAGATTGAAATGGCTCAGGGGGGCACGTTATTTTTGGATGAAATTGGTGACATGCCATTTAATTTGCAGGCGAAATTGTTGCGCTTTTTACAAGAGCGGGTGATTGAACGTATCGGCGGCAGGCAAGAAATAGCCGTTGATGTAAGAGTTATTTGCGCCACTAATCAGAACCTTTTAGAAATGGTTGAACAAAAAACATTCAGAGAAGATCTATATTATCGAATATGTGAAATGATAATTCCCATACAGCCATTGCGAGACAGAGAGTATGATATGGTGATTTTGGCCCAATACTTCTTGTTGCAATACGGCAAAGATTACAATGTTAGCGTTAAAGGGTTTAGTGACTCAGCGGTGAATGCCTTAAAAGCCTACAAATGGCCGGGTAATATTCGAGAATTACAAAATAAAGTGAAGTCGGCGGTTATCATGGCATCGAGTGCATTAATTGATGATGTTGATCTTGGCTTGGTGTGGGCGCAATCACAGCCGGCAGAAAATTTAGATTTTAATTTAAGGGTCGTTCGTGAAAGTGCCGAAACCAGAGCGATTGAAAAGGCCTATGCCATTGCCGAAGGAAATATGAGTAAAACCGCGGAATTATTGGGGATCACCAGGCCTACCTTATATAACCTGGTTGACAAACACGGTTTACAATCTATCCATGCGGAAAAATAACGGCTAGGCCGAAAACTTATTTAAGCGGAACTTGCGCTAATGAGTGCTTGATATTACTTTAAAATCATCAGCTTATTTACAGTCCCTGGATATTTCTTTTTGTTTGATTAATTTGTCCAGATATCTATTCAATTTCACTTTTTGATCGATATTTTCTTCTAAATATTGCTCTAATTCACTGAGGATTGTGGTACTTTTTTTATTATCCAATATCGGCTTATTTACTTTCATTGCATCCGCATTTGTGTCACTAATTGCCGCACTGAGTTCATTTTCCATTTCATTTAATACCGTTTGTAAGTTGCCAGAGCTAATGCAACTGAGATCATTTAAAAAACCGTATAATAACGTCCTGTCCATGAGTAAATTAATTTTACGCGGAATTCCTAACGTTTTCTGTGCAATTAGAGTGAAACAATCTTCTGATAATAGCTGCTGATCGACAAGCCCCGCCAGTTTTAATCGATGCTTTATATAAAGCTTCAGCTCTTCGTTGGTTAAAGGCTCTAAATGGTAAGACGCAATAATTCGTTGTCGAAATTGTTCCATTTGGGGACTTTGCAATCTGGCTTTGAGCTCCGCCTGGCCTAATAAAAAGCTTTGTAGCAAGGGCTTGTTGTTTTTTTGAAAGTTCGACAACATTCTCAGTTCTTCAATGGTTTCTATGGGTAAGTTTTGCGCTTCATCGACTAATATTAATGCGTATTTACCTTGCTGGTTTAAGGTCAATAAATGCTGATATATGTGCTCTAATAAAATGGCTTTATTATCACTGCTTGTCGGTAACTGAAATTTTTTGGCAATGATTATCAATAGTTCAATAGGGGAAAGATTGGAAGTGACTATCTGAATTGCTTCAATTGCAGAATGATCAATAGTTTTTATCAAACTTTGCGCGATCATGGTCTTTCCGGTGCCAATAGGTCCGGTTATTACAATAAACCCTTCACCTTGTTCTAACCCATATTGCAGGTAGGATAATGCCTGTTTATGCTCTTTTGAGCCAAAGAAAAATTTAGGATCCGGGCTTAGTTGAAATGGTTTTTCTGATAAGCCATAGTACTGCTCATACATATTAAAATTCTTTTACTAATTTAATTGAAGCTCGATTCTCTTCATAAGTATATTGTCTATTTGAATTACGATTCAGATGTTGTACAGCATAAGTCAGATTTAATTTTTGAGTTAAAGAATGCAGAAAACGAATCGAATAGGTGCGGTAATAATCCCTTTGCATAAGCGTTAATGGATTATCATTATCAAATAAATTTTTATTTAAACTCATTTTAATGTCTAACGCGGTAGTTCGACTGGTTTGCCTTGATAACGACATTGAGAGCAAATCATAGGTATCGTAATCTTCTATTTCTAAATTTTCTCTCCGCGTTCTGCTGGCTGTCACTGTAATGGTTGATCTATTCCCGGTGAAGCTGAGGGATGCGAGCAAAGATTTATTGAGAGTAAATTCATTTGTTTCAACAGGTACCAACGACGTTGTGCTGGCAGCTAAAAAGTAATCTCCTAAATTGGTATTTGCGCCGGGCTGAATAATACAGCTGTCAGTATCCTCTGGGGAAGCGGCTAAGCACCAAATTTCTTGTGGGACTCCTTGTTCAAGCTCAAAACGATCGAATAAATCGAGTTTTTCTGTATAGATCACCTTAGTGCTTAACCGTTTTAACCTATGACTTAAATTGAACTCATAGGCATCGCCAAAAAAGCGTTTATAAACACGGGCGCTTAGCTTAGTTCTATCCGAGGGAGCCCATGATATTGAGGCACTTAGGTAATCATCATTGTCCTGTTGTTCCAGCTCTTCTTGTTCATCTAACCAATTATAAGTGACATCTAAAACCAGGCTATTGATCGCTTGCCATCTAAATCCGGCACCAATTGATGAGCTTCCTTGTACATTGTTAGTGCTGATATTACCGCTAGTATCTTCATCATAATAGCGAATAAAAGGATTTATTTTATAATGACTAATATAACCAAGCTTAGCTTCAAAGCTATAAAACCTTCCGGTTTGCTGGTCGTTATCATAATCATCATATTGGCCATAGATACCCCAAAAAATATATCTGGAGTTATTGCCATTGGTCGATGTAAAAGCAGCATTGTAGCCTTCACGTTCGCCAATATCATCTTCAGCTTCTGCTTTGGAAAAGACAATTTGACTATCAACATTAAAGGAATTATTGCTGTTTTGGTATTGTAAACCAGCGAAGTTATTTGTATATTCGACGGTATCTCCAGAGATAATATCCGCATTGGCATTTTGTGAATTTGACTGGCTGATATTGCTAATTGAGCTACCGAACGTCAATGACAAGCCATCAGCAAACAGTTGCAGCTTTCCGTTAGCGGTTAATTCATTGAAGTTATTATCAAGTTCATGATCATGGCTATACCATGCCCGGGTTAGTTGGTAGTCAGCTGAAAAACTGCTAACAGCTGCCGAATATCCTAATTCTAGCCCTGTAGATAATAGGCTAACTAATGAATCATCTTCTTGATTATTCACCGTGTTTATATTGTCAGAGTACACCTCATTGCCAGAAATTCTAGGTGTTATTTGCCAAGTAGCAGCATGCACTACACTTAAAGTACTTAAATATAATAAAGATGACAGTGTTATTGTTTTAATTTTTGTGCCCGTACCCATAACCGTAATATCCATATTTTTCTTGTTGTGAGTGAATCGCTTTATTCAGCACAAGTCCTTTGGCCAAATGCTCTGGTAATAGTTCATTAGCTTGTTGAATTTCATGAATACTTGATTTGTTTTCTTCGACCACAATTAAGGCCTGGCCCATTAGTTGAGCTAATAGAGAGGTTTCATTCACGCCAAGTAAAGGAGGGCTGTCAAAAATTACTAACCTGTCGCTATAGCGTGTTGACAACTCTTCACATAATAATGTCATTTTTTCGCTGGCGAGCAATTCATTGGCGAGGTGGTGTGATTTTCCTGCGGGTAGTATTTTTAAATTGTTAATATTGGTTTCATAAATAATGTCGGCGATTGAATCCATATCGCCATTTAAATAATCAATTAAGCCTGGCTTATTTTTAAAGCCTAACACATGGGGAATACTTGGTTTTAACACATCCGCATCCACCAGTAGCACTGTTTTATCCTGCTCTAAGGCGATACTTAAGGCCAGGTTTATCGAAATGAATGTTTTTCCTTCGTTCTTCTGTGAACTGGTTATCATGATTAAATTTGGGTGATCGAGCGTTTTTGAAGTGGCACCAAAGGCGTTATTTAATAATTTTCTTTTGATTTGCCTACACTCTTCACGCAATGTGGCTTGTTCTTTACACTGTTCATTACGTTCGAATTTTTCTTGTGGGATTAAAAATTGGTTTCGCTTTAGTAACTCTAAATCGATAATGAGGCTTTCTTTTTCAGTCAAGCCCTGGACCGGTTTTAATGGTAATAATTCAGCTTCTACCTGCTCTGGAACCGCGCTTTTAACTTCACCAGCATTGTTGTTCTTTGACCCTAGAGCATCTTGTTGCTGTTTACGCGCAATGGCTTCGTTAATGGTCGACATATTAAAAAAACCTTTTTAATTGCGGTTGAATAAAATCGGGTGACTGAAAATAGGCAATAAATGCAATCAATATCATGATCAGAAAAATATGGGAAACAATGAATAGCATATTCTTTCTTTTTAAGCTGTTTATGGTTCCCAGACTTTTTGTTGCTGAGACCACACCAAAAATCGGTAATGAAATGTTTCTAATCAATTGGTTGGTAGAAAACACCTTTGGGGTTATTTGGTTAACTAAAAAAGCTGTAGCACTGCCGATTAACATACTCAGAAAGAAAGTCCCAATTAAGTATAAAATTCGGTAAGGACCAGAAGCATGTAATGGTAACTTGGGCGGGTCGATTACTTTAAATTGAATTTTTTCCGTCGATTTTTCTGCATCTTTTGCCAATTGAGCGTTTTCCTGACGCTTTAATAACTCTTCATAACGGTTTTTAGTAATTCTATAGCCTCGGTTGAGCGCCATAAATTGAGCATCCACTTCCGGGATTGAAAAAATTTGTTGTTCAATTTGTTGTACTCTCTCACGGTAATCATTCACTCTTACCGTTAATGATGCCACCTCATTTTCAAGCTGATTCGCTTGAATTTTCATTTTTTGGTAAACCGGGTTTCCATCTAAGGCGCTAAATGCTTGTGGGCTTGCTTGAGATGCTGACATATACCTGTCAATTTTATCTTTTCTGAGGGTGTTTAATTCGTTTAATCGGCGTTGTACTTCTTTTACATCCGGATGCCTGATAGTAAAGCGCAGTAACAACCCATCCAGTCTTGCTTGTAATTGGGTAATTCGGCTATCTAATTGTGTGGTAATATTGTTGTTTTCTTGCGCCGTTTGACTGTAAAGGCCAAATACCGGTTCTTCCCCAATAAGTTGTGCTTGCGCTGATTCAAAACGAGTTTTAGCCTCAAGCAGCGATAATTCAGCTTCTTTTAATTTAGCTTTTTCATTGGCTAAATGTCTGCTGTAATTTTGGGTGTTTCCCGGTAAAGAGCTATAGTATTTTTGCTTAAACTCTTTCAGCCGTGTTTCATCCGCTTTTAATCGGTCTTCATATTCTGCTATTTGTTGTTCAATAAATTTGTGAGCACTATTGGTATCTTCTCTAGTTTCACCTAAGGTATTTTCAATAAAAACGGTTAATGCGGCTTGTACGATGTTTTTCGCCAATTGAGGATTTTCTGCAACGGCGGCCAGGGTAAATATATTTACCCTGCCGGCAGAAGAAATTTTTATGTTGTTTTTTAACTCCTCGATGATTTCTTCAAACTCTTCATTATCATTGGCTTGAATATCTAAATCGGTCATGCGAGCGATTCGCTCTAAGTTTGCACGTCTCAATAATGTGCTGATGATTAGACGTATCTCAGCATTTGGATCAGTTTCTACCATTAATCCTTTCATTAACGGCCGTAATAGTGATTGGGTATCAACATAGACACGTGCTTCCGATTCATAAACATCGGGTAAGTGAGCGATACCAAACCAAGAAACCGGACAAATTAGCCAAGTACTCAAAATGATATAATGTTTTTTCGACCAAACTCCTAACAGGAGCTCTTTTATTATTACTATCTGATCGTGCATATATTACTTCTTAACTGTTAAAACCAAGCTTCAGGGATGACTATGATATCGCCAGGTAAAACATCAACATTTGCCTTTATTTCACCATATTTAATTAAATCTTCAATTCTTAATACATATTCTTGTTGCTTTCCATTTTCAATTCTAACAAGTATGGCGTCATTGCCATCAGCAAATTCAGTTAACCCGCCAACTGTGATCATCACATCAAGAAGAGTCATATTTTTGCCATAACTCACCGCTTTGGGTTCCACCGCTTCACCAATAACTCTTATTTGTTCACTATAGGGGCCAACGAAGCTACCAATGGTTACTGTGACTATCGGTTCTCTAAGGTATACACCCAAGCGTTCCTCTATAGTCCGGGCAAGTTGCGTCGGTGTTTTTCCGGATGCAGGGATATCTTCAACCAGAGAGGTGGTGATTTTGCCATCAGGACGAACGATAAAGCTTCCGGACACTTCCGGATTTCGCCAAACAAAGATGTTTAACTTATCACCCGGGCCGATTAAATAATTATAGGCCGCAGCCGTGTCTGTTTTTGCTGGATAAAGCGTTGCTGGAGGTAATACTTGCAGTGAAGAACAGCTAACCGTGGATATGGTCAATAATGCTATAGCCAGCAAACGAGTAGTTCGGTCCAGTCGAATAAGATCCTTCAAAGTTCACCAACCTTTTAATAAAATTTTTGTTATTTGTTTCTTGAGGTTAGTTCAAAATTTTCCGATTTGCACAAAAATCATTAAAAAAAGTTGCTATCTGGTTGATTGGTCTATTATTAGGAAGCAAGCAGAAAAAATAAACACAATAACAAGCGTGGCAACATTGATTGCTACGATACCATAAGGGATTATTCACTTTGCAAAGTAAATACCAAAATCACAGCCGAATTTCAGTGAAATTATTATTGAGCATCGATTTTCTGCTGGTGTTATTTTCACTTTATGTATTGCATCGCCAAGAACTGGCAAACATGCCGTTAACGCTTCGGCATTACTCACAAATACTGCTGCTGATATTGAGCTATCAATTCATTTTACTCAGCTTAGGTATGTACCACGCAAAAATGCGAGAAACCGCTTGGGGCATCATTCGTCGGCTTCTGCTCGCATCTACGATTAGTTATATGTTGTTCTCGATTATTCATGTGTTTATGAATGAATCAATTTTTTCTAAAGAAAGCTTATTTTATGTGTGTTTGCTCAGTTTTATTGGTTGTTCTGCTTTTAGGCTTTTTTTATATCAGTTTAATATTTTAGGATTTGCAAAACGCAATGTCCTGGTCCTTGGCACTGGCGATAGAGCGGAGATAATTGATATCAGGATGAGACGAAAAGTCGATCAGCAAAGCTTTAACTTAATAGGCTTTGTTAAGATGCCAGGGGATTCAAGCGAAAAAGTTAGCGCAGATAAAATTATCAATTTAACGACTAGTTTGCGTGAGTTTGTAATTAACAATAATGTTCATGAAATCGTTGTTGCCAACGATGAAAGGCGAGGCCACTTACCGGTTGATGATCTGTTTTTTTGTCGGATTAGGGGCATTGAAATTTCTGAAATCCTAGATTTCATCGAGAATGAGACCGGCCAGATCGCAGTAAACTTGATTTACCCCAGCTGGATAATTTACTCCAATGGTTTTCATGCCAGTAATGAGTTAAGAAATACTCTTGATTGGCTATTTAATGTGCTTTTGGCGATCACCTTATTTGTTTTTACCTGGCCGATAATGCTGTTAACTATCCTGGCGATTAAAATTGAAGATGGAATTTCAGCGCCGTGTTTTTATTTGCAAGAGCGGGTAGGTTTAGGTGGGCACGTTTTTAATATTATTAAATTTCGCAGTATGCACCAAGATGCAGAAAAACAAGGCATTAAGTGGGCTGCGGCCGACGATAACAGAACGACAACGGTTGGCCGGTTTATTCGAAAATATCGAATAGATGAATTGCCACAAATGTTCAATGTGCTTTATGGCGATATGGGGTTTGTTGGCCCGCGGCCTGAACGGCCAGAGTTTGTGCAACAGTTAATCACCAAAATCCCTTATTACAATGAACGCCACGGGGTGAAATCTGGGGTCACGGGTTGGGCACAGCTTAAATATCCTTACGGCGCGAATGAAACCGATGCCACCGAAAAATTAAAATATGACTTGTATTACATCAAGCATCGCAGTTTCATTTTAGACTTACTGATCTTAGTGCAAACCACAGAAATCGTGCTATTTGGCAAGGGCCGTTAAATTGTTGACCAAGAACAACAAGCAATGTGCTTTGACCATTGATGTCGAAGATTATTTTCATGTATCTGCGTTTGAAAATATCGTCAATCGAGGTGATTGGGCACAGCTTGAGCATAGAGTGGAAAGAAATACGGATCGAGTGCTTGAGCTTTTGGCTGAACATGAAGCACAGGCAACCTTTTTTGTATTAGGCTGGGTCGCACAAAAATACCCTCAGCTGGTAAAACGGATTGTTAGCAATGGCCACGAATTAGCCAGTCACGGTTATTACCATCAACGATTAACCCGGTTGACCCGCGAGCAAGCTAAAAAAGATATCGGCGATAGTAAAACCCTATTAGAGGATATCAGTGGTCACGAGGTAGTCGGTTATCGAGCACCAAGTTTTTCCATCAATGAAGACAATTTATGGGTGATTGATGTCTTGCAAGAACTTGGTTTTAAATACAGTTCGAGTACCTATCCGGTAAAACACGATTTATACGGAACACCATCTTGGCCTAGAAAGGCGCATAAAACGGCACAAGGGATATTAGAAATTCCCATGTCAACCTTGAGGTTCGCGGGTGTTAATTTTCCGATTGCGGGTGGTGGTTACTTTCGGTTATTGCCATTGTGGTTATCTTTAGCGTCGATAAATTCCTTTTTAAAACGTGAAAACATTCCCTATATATTTTATTTTCATCCTTGGGAAATCGATCCCCATCAGCCTCGTTTTGAATCAGCGCCGATAAAATCCAAACTTAGGCACTATTCAAATTTGGCCAATATGGAAAACAAATTAATCAAATTATTGTCACAACATCGGTGGCGTAGTTTACATGAGATATATTTTTAAAAAGATAAACGTTATGTTGGCAGAAAATTTCGATATGGTGGAAGTGATACCGTTTCAACAAGCTATGCAAGAGCGATGGGATAGCTATGTGGAGCAGCATTGTGAGGGCACATTTTTTCACCTATGTGGCTGGCAGCGCGTGCTGCTAGAAAGCTTTAATCATAAAAACCATTCCATTGTCGCCCGCATTGATGGTGCAATTGTCGGCATATTGCCTTTAGTTGAGGTAAAAAGTCACTTGTTTTCGCATGCCTTAATTTCAACTCCCTTTTGTGTCTACGGTGGTGCTTTAGCCGATAATCAGCAAATTCATCAACGACTCGAGCAGAGGGCTATTGAATTAGCGGAACGATTACAGGTTGATTATCTTGAACTTCGTTACAAAAGCAAACAAGAGTCTAGTCTGCAGTTAGTTCAGCAGCATTCGACCTTTCATTGCCCAATTGCCGCAAATCCAGAACAAATATTAGCATCGATAAAGAAGAAGCAACGGGCGGTAATTAGGCACTCATTAAACAACCAGTTGTCCTTTGGCAAAACCAGTTTGAAGCAGTTTTATCACTTATTTTCGCTGAGCTATCGTAACCTGGGAACGCCGGTGATGAGTCGGAAATATTTTAATGAGTTGGTTGAGGTTTTTGCCGAACGTACCGTTATTCATGCGGTGTTTGACCCGAGCCAAAAAGGCCAAAGTAGTGTGTTGAGCTTTTATTTTAAAGATCAAGTCATCCCATATTATGCTGGCGCCAGTACAGAATCTAAACGTAATAAGAGCATGGACTTCATCTACTATCAGTTAATGTGTGAAGCGGCAGGCTTGGGCATAAAAAACTTTGATTTTGGTCGTAGTAAAAACAATAGCGGCGCCTATCAATATAAAAAGCACTGGGGCATTGAACCGCAGCCGCTTTATTATTATTACCACTTGGTAAAGTCAAAAAAACTGCCAAATCTAAGCCCTAATAATCCAAAGTATAAACTACTGGTTAAGTTATGGCAGTTGCTGCCCTTGCCATTGAGCCGGTTGCTTGGGCCGTTTCTCGCTAAGAGTTTGGGGTAATGATCATGAAAAAGCCATCGTTGTTATTTTTAGCGCATCGGATTCCGTTTCCGCCAAATAAAGGCGATAAGATCCGCTCGTTTAATATGTTGAAAAAGTTAGGAGAGCAATTTGATGTGCATTTAGGATGTTTTATTGATGATCCATTTGATCAGCAATTTGTTGCTGAGCTTAAAAAGTACTGTAAATCGCTTTATTGTCTAAAACAAAATAAATTGTTGGCGAAAGTGAAAGGGCTAAGCGGTTTTATCAATGCTAAACCGATAACTTTACCCTATTATTTTAATCGCAAAATGCAGCTCTGGGTAGATACGATGATAGCAGAACAGCAGATCGGAAAAATCTTTATCTACTCCTCGTCAATGGCTCAATACTGCCAACAAAGTAAATTTAACTCACTAGAAAGAGTTATCGATTTTGTCGATGTTGACTCAGATAAATGGCGGCAATACGCCGAGAAAAAAACAGGTGTTGCTCGCTGGTTTTATACTCGAGAACAGCAACTTTTGGAAAAATTTGAGGATGAAATTTGTTTGCTCTTTAATCATAGTCTATTCGTCTCTGTCGATGAAGCCGAGTTGTTTAAAGAGCGGCAACCAAAAGCCATACAAAGCAAGATCCGTGGGCTATTAAATGGTGTCGATATAAAATATTTTGATCCCTATGGCCAATTTAATGATGAGCCCTTAGTGCCGAAGGTGCCGTTCATATGTTTTACCGGCGCCATGGATTATTGGGCAAATGTTGATGCCGTATTATGGTTTACCCAGTTTGTTTGGCCATTAATCTTAAAGCAACAACAACATGCTGTTTTTTGCATTGTCGGCGGCAACCCAAGCGCAAAGGTGCAGGCTTTAGGGCGACAAAAGGGTGTCCTTGTTACCGGCAGAGTCAAAGATGTCAGGCCGTTTATTGGTAAAGCCGATTGTATTGTGGCGCCATTACAAATCGCCAGAGGCATCCAAAATAAAGTGCTCGAAGCCATGTCTTTAAATAAGGCGATAGTAGTGACTTCAATGGCAATGGCAGGGATTAATGCCAAGCGCAGTGCTGATATTGATATCGTTAATGACTGCCAGGTATTTGCCGATTGCTGCATTAAGCACTTAGAGCAAGCTCCGACACTGGCCGTTGATAATGTGAGCAATTGCGATAATCGTGCATGGGTTATGCGCCACTTCACCTGGCAGCAAACGTTAGCGCCTTTGAACCAGCTATTTCAACAGGAAGGGGCTTTTAATGAAAGTATCTGATATTCGATTTATCACGCTGCTTCTGTTGTTTTTATCTTGTTGGCTATATGTGTACAGTGATGCGTTGCTTGCTATGGAGGCGATTTGGCGCAAGTCCGAAACATTCGCTCATGGTTATTTTATTTTGCCGATATCGTTATGGTTAGTCTGGCGTGATAAAGAGTATTTACTCGCCAGTCATGTACGGATCAGCGGGTTGCCTTTAACGCTTATTTTTGCAGCTTTAATCGTCTGGTTATTTGCTTTCGCGGCCGATGTAAATGTGCTTGGGCAGTGGGCGGCAGTGCTCACCTTGATTGGTATCTTGTGGTTGCTGCTTGGTAATGAGCTTGCCGGGCGATACAAATTTCCACTCGCGTACTTATTGCTGGCGATACCTATGGGGGAAAATTTAATTCCCATTCTGCAAGACGTTACGGCATGGTTTACCGTGAACTTGCTAAACTTCTTCGGTATCCCTGTCTATAGAGATGGCTTATACATTCAAATCCCAACGGGTATCTTTGAAGTGGCCGTGGCATGTTCAGGAATACGTTATTTAATTGCCTCGATTGCGGTTGGCACTTTATTTGCCCATTTAACTTACACCAGTCTGAAGAAACAGCTACTTTTTATTTTATTTTCGGCGGTGTTACCTATCATTGCCAACGGTATCAGAGCATTCGGTATCGTACTTATCGCCCATTACTCTCAGATGAAATACGCCACTGGTGCCGATCATTTAGTTTATGGCTGGGTCTTCTTTGGCTTTGTCATTTTATTCATGTTTTATGTGGGCAGTAAATTTGCCGACCCTGAAGTCACAACTCAACAAAAATCTGCCAATAAAGCCTCGCTAAACTCAGTTAAATTGAGCTCGCCATTATTGTTACTGGTAATGTTGTTCAGTACTCAACTGCTGATTAACAATATTACTTTTACCGTTATTCCCGACCAGCCTTATCCGGCGATAAGCGAAGATGAAAATTTTCAGTCCGTGGCAAGATCCAATTGGGGCATCACCTATAACAATGGCTTGCGACGGTCCCATTTAATCGATGCAAAAGGTTTAGAACATTTTCGCGCAGTATTTGCCAATAAACAAACACAAGGTGAACTCATTGGCTGGGAAAATAAGGAATATAATCCTCAGCGCTGGACTGCGATTAGTATAAAAAACATTACCATAAAAGCGCATTCGGCCAAGTATCTTTTGTTAAGAGATAGTCGAGGTACAGAGCGAGTGTTAATTTATTGGTATAAAGTCGCTAATTATTATTTAACCAATAAGGCGCTGGTAAAATTTCTGCAAGCCATATTTGTCTATAACAAACCTGATTTGAAGGTTGAAATTGTTGCCTTTTCAATGGTTAATGGTTCTGAATATGACATGGTAAAGCAACTCAGCGCATTTAATTGGCAGTCGCCGGGTAGTGTTGTTTATGAATAAACATTCAACCTCACCCCAGCCAATTCATATCGTGCATGTAGTTTATTCTTTCGCCACTGGCGGACTAGAGAATGGCGTGGTAAATTTGATAAATAACTTACCTGAAAAAGACTATAGACATAGCATTGTTTGTATAACGGGTCATGATAAAGATTTTATTAAAAGAATTACCGGTAACAATGCTCGGTATTATGATCTTAATAAAAAACCGGGTAAAGGTCTGTCTTGGTTGTTTGCATTTTGGCGGATTTTACGAACGCTGAAACCTGATATTGTTCATTCCCGAAATTTAAATGCTTTAGAGGCACAATTTATTGCTTTCTTAGCGGGAATTTCGTACCGAATACATGGCGAGCATGGCTGGGATGTTAATGATCTTGGCGGCACTAATGAAAAATATCAGAAAATACGACGAATACTCAAACCGTTAATCAGTCAATATGTTGCCTTGTCAAATGAAGCGGTCGCTTATTTAAAAGATAAAATTTCGGTAAACCCCCAGAAGATTAACCATATCTGCAATGGTGTAGATACCACACTCTTTGCTCCTAATAAAAACAGGAAGCATTTGCCTACCGGTTTTGCCGATGACACTTCCATTGTCTTTGGTACAGTAGGTCGTTTGGCCGAAGTAAAGAACCAAGCGTTTCTGCTAAGAGCCTTTCTCCGGTTATGGCAGCACAATCCACAGCTAAAGCTAAGACTTGTTATTGTCGGGGACGGCATATTAGCTGACCTATTGAAAGAAATGGTGGCTGGAGCCAATGCCGGCTCCGCAGTTTTCTTTGCCGGTAACAGAAGTGATGTTAATACCTTACTGCAACAGATGGATGTTTTTGTATTGCCCTCATTAGCTGAGGGGGTCTCAAACACAATTTTGGAAGCGATGGCAACTGGCTTACCAGTGATCGCCACTAAGGTTGGTGGTAATAGCGATTTGATCCTAACCGAACTACAAAATTCTCACCTAGTCGAAGTAAACAATGATCAGCAATTAATCCTGGCTATGCAGCAATACCTTGATGCACCTGAATATATTTCTAAAAACAGTAAATTAATTAGGGAGCATTGTGTGAAAAATTTCAGTTTAGTGTCTATGGTTAATAGGTACCAAGAAATTTACCAAAATAATAACAAAGGGTTACTTTAATGTGCGGCATCGCCGGGATTTTCCACCTATCCGCAAATCATCCAATAGAGCCAGAATTAATCGTCACGATGAATGATCGTCAATTTCATCGTGGTCCAGATGCTGGCGACTATTTTTTTGACCCCGGTCTCGCATTAGCTCACCGCAGGCTTTCTATTATTGACTTAGAGGGTAGCCCGCAGCCGATGACAAGTGCTTGCAAGCGCGTAGTCATTGTTTTTAATGGTGAAATATACAATTTTAAAGATCTCCATAAAGAGTTATCTGCAAAAGGCTACTGCTTCAATACTCAGGGCGACACAGAAGCGATCGTTAATGCCTATTTAGAATGGGGAGAGGACTGCGTTCATCACCTTCGCGGCATGTTCGCCTTTGCCATTTGGGATAGGAATAAACAGCAGTTATTTATTGCCCGAGACAGGTTGGGTATTAAACCACTGTTCTACAGTCAGTTAGATGATGGTCACTTTATTTTTGGCTCAGAATTAAAAGTGTTAACGGCTCATCCATTATTTGATAAATCCTTACGTGATACTACCATTGAAGATTATTTCACCTTTGGCTATATCCCCGAACCTTACACCGTATATCAGCAGGCATACAAGCTTTCACCCGGACATAGATTGTTAGTTAAAAAAAATGATAAACAGCTGCCACAGAGTCAAGAGTATTGGGATGTGCCAACCCAGTTTGAATCTACAGCCTGCGCAGCTGAGATTAATGAGCAACTGGTGGAACGGCTTAAAGAAGCGGTAGCAATGCGTATGGTCGCCGATGTTGAACTCGGTGCCTTTTTGTCTGGCGGTGTTGATTCCAGCGGGGTTGTGGCTTTGATGTCGCAATTACAATCCGACCCCGTCAATACCTGCTCTATTGGCTTTGATGCGAAAGCATTTAATGAAACTGAATTTGCCCGTGCAGTGGCTGCTCGTTATCAAACCAATCATCGTGAAGAAACGGTGAGCCAGAACGATTTTGAGCTGATTGATGAGTTGGCCTTACTCTATGATGAGCCCTATGCAGACAGCTCCGCAATGCCAACCTATCGAGTTTGTGAGTTGGCCAGAAAACATGTCACTGTAGCACTGTCAGGCGATGGCGCGGATGAACTATTTGCTGGCTACGGTCGTTATCGCTTACACAATAGTGAAGAGAAAATACGCAAGTTATTGCCTTTAGGGTTACGCAAAACGCTGTTTGCGCCATTAGGGGCAATATACCCGAAGATGGACTGGGCACCTAAATGCTTTCGTGCTAAAACCACCTTCCAATCGATGGCGCTCAATACCATTGAAGGCTATCACAATTCAATGTCGATATTGCGTAAAGACGAACGGCAAAAATTATTTTCAACTGACTTTAAACAACGGCTCAATGGCTATTCTTCACTCGAAGTGTTCAACCAATATAAAGATAAAGTCAGCTCTCTTGATCCAATAAAAACCGCTCAATACTTAGATATTAAGACCTATTTGGTCGGTGATATATTGACCAAAGTCGACAGGGCGAGCATGGCCCATTCACTGGAAGTAAGAGTACCATTTTTAGATCATAAATTTGTTGAGTGGGGTTTTACTGTGCCATCACACCTAAATTTAAAACTTGGTGTTGGCAAAAAGTCGTTAAAACAAGCGCTGGAACCGCACTTGCCTCATGACATTTTATATCGTAAAAAAATGGGCTTTTCAGCACCACTTGCCCAGTGGTTTAGGGGACAATTAAAAGCCAAGGTTGAAGATAGCTTACTGTCAGAACATATGCTTAATACCGGCTACTTTAATGAAAAACAACTGCGCACCTTAATCGACCAACACAGTAAAGGCATACGAGATAATAGTGCCTCGTTATGGTCATTGATGATGTTTGAATCATTTTTGCGCCAGCATGTGGGAGGCCAATAAGTGAAGGTGCTACATGTGTTTGATCATTCAATACCAATTCATAGCGGCTATAGCTTTCGTTCTCGATCAATACTTAAACAGCAAAAGCTTTTAGGGATAAAAACCTGCCATGTGACTAGCCCAAAGCATGGTAATGACGAAATGATTGATGAAATGGTTGATGGTTTAAAATTTTATCGTTCGGCCCCGATCTCTGGCTTGTTAAGTAAATTACCGGCATTGGCGCAATTATCGTATCTGGCACCAATGAAACAAAAGATCTTAGAGGTTATTGCTCAGGAGAAACCCGATATTATCCATGCGCACTCCCCTGCTTTAAATGGTCTTGCAGCAATTCAAGCCGGCAAAGCATCGAGTTTGCCTGTTGTTTATGAAATAAGAGCTTTCTGGGAAGATGCCGCAGTTGATCATGGAAGCTGTAAAGAAGGGGATATCCGTTATCACTTAACTCGGCAACTTGAGACTTATGTGATTAATAAAGCGAATGCAGTGACCACCATTTGCCAAGGTTTGAAGCAAGACTTAATTGCCCGAGGATTAAGTGAGGATAAAGTCACCGTGATCCCTAACGCGGTAAATATTGAACAATTTCAGGTCATCACCAATAGAGATGCGGAACTCGAGCTGAAAGTGCAATTGTTGGGCTGTCAGGTGATAGGTTTTCTCGGCTCGTTTTACGCTTATGAAGGGCTGGATTTATTAATCGCAGCAATGCCAGGCATTATCGCGAAAAATCCAAATGTCCGATTATTACTGGTCGGTGGTGGACCACAAGAAAACGCACTCAAAGCGCAAGTAAGCCAACTGCAATTGTTCGATAAAGTGATTTTTATTGGTCGAGTGCCTCATGCTCAAGTGAGTAAATATTATAGTTTGGTCGATTTATTGATTTACCCAAGAAAATCAATGCGGCTAACCGAGCTCGTTACCCCGTTAAAACCCATAGAAGCAATGGCGCAAGGGAAATTAGTACTGGCTTCTGATGTCGGTGGTCATCGTGAATTGATCATCGATAACGAAAATGGTTTTTTGTTTAAAGCCGGTGATATTGAACAATTAAGCAAGCGCACCTTAGAAATTTTAGCAAGCGCAGAAGGATATCCTTATATACGCACTAACGGTCGAAGATATGTCGAGAATGTTCGTAATTGGCATAAAAGTGTTGGTAACTATTTTTCGGTTTACGGACCGTTATATTCAGCTGCAGTGGCGCTAAAGTAAATGAAAGAGCTTACTGGAATCAAGATCATGGTACTTAGCTCTTTGTTTCCAAATAAAGTTGAACCTACGGCTGGATTGTTTGTTAGAGAACGAATGTTTCGTGTCGCAAAGTATAGCCCACTATTTGTCGTCTCACCGAAACCTTGGTCACCAATAGATAGCTTGATCAGATTGGTTAAACCTAAGTATCGTAACTATCCGAGAGAAAGAGAAATAGACAATAATATATCAATTCACTTTCCAAGGTTTTTTTCTATTCCTCTTCTCGGGCGTCGATTTGATGGGTTTTTTATGGCCAAAGCGGTAAAAAATTATTTGCAAAAGAATAAGTTAACGAAAACCTTCAATCATATTGATGCTCATTTCAGCTACCCGGATGGCTATGCTGGGGCTAAGTTAAAACACAGGTTGAACAAAACCTTGACCATTACCATGCGCGGAACAGAAGTTCCTCACAGCCTTCATCATAAAAAGAGGGCGGCGATGCTATTTGCATGGAAGAGTGCGGAAAAAGTAATTTGTGTGTCTAATTCATTGAGAAATTTAGCAATAAACATAGGAGCCAATGCGAATAAATTTCTCGTTGTTGGCAATGGTGTCGATGATGAAAAATTTCATTATTCCATCAACAAGGACATTAGAAAAGAATTGAAGATAACGAAAGATGCGAAAGTATTAATTACCGTCGGCGGCTTGGTTAAACGTAAAGGTGTTGACAAAGTTCTTAGCGCGATGCCGAAAGTAATGAGTAGATACAGCAATTTACATTATTTAGTTGTGGGTGGAGAAACTGCTGAGGGCAATAATAAAATTGAATTAGAGAACCTTGCGGGTGATTTAGGCGTGGCTGATAACGTACATTTTTTGGGAAAACTCGCGCCCGAAGAATTAAAATTTTATTTGAGTGCCGCAGACATATTCGTGTTGATGAGTTCGAATGAAGGATGGGCAAATGTGATTCTGGAGGCTATGGCATGCGAAATTCCTGTTTTAGCATCCGATGTCGGAGGTAATTCAGAGGTGGTTTCGACGAGTGAGTTTGGCAACATTATCGGATTGAATGACGTAAATGTGCTACCAACAACCATGTGTGAAATGCTGGAAAAAGATTGGTCACGCGAAAAGTTGAGAACATATGCGCAGCAAAATTGTTGGCAAAACCGTGTCACCGATCTGCAAAGGATTTTTACTCAAATTCAACAAAGGGCCACTAATGATTAGTTTCTACACTAAATTTGTGGCTAACCTATTGTTTCCGCTACATGAGCAGATCAAAAAGCATAATACCGTCGCCATTCGTAAATCTTTGGAACAATCCCAATGGTTTTCAACAAACCAAATACTTGCAGCACAGAATGCCAGACTCAGCAACTTTCTACAAAAAACGGTCAACCATGTGCCTTACTTTAGAAAGGTTTTTGCCGACGCTAACTTGCAGCCAAGTCAGATAAAATCTGTAGCTGATTTAGCTCAGTTGCCCTTTTTAACCAAGACTATTGTCCGGGAAAATTTTGACGACTTAAAATCCAATAAGTCGGGCCCTGTCACTTTATTCACGACTGGAGGTTCAAGCGGCTCGCCTTTGCTGTTTTTACTGGGCAATGAAAGAGTAAGCCATGATGTAGCCGAAAAGTGGCGAGCAACAAGATGGTGGGGTGTAGATATTGGTGATAAAGAAATTGTTGCGTGGGGTTCACCTATCGAATTGAACTCACAGGATAAAATGAGATTATTCAGAGATAAATTATTTCGTTCAAGGCTGTTACCCGCATTCGATTTAACAGAGGAAAAACTGCTAGGCTTTATTGATGAAATAAAATTGGTTAAACCTAAGATGTTGTTTGGTTATCCTTCGGTTTTTTCGTTAATCGCTAAAACGGCACAACAGCATCATATTGATTTGACCCAGTTAGAGATCAAAGTTGTTTTTGTCACCTCCGAGCGCTTATATCCCGAGCAGCGTGACACTATCGAAACGGTATTTAATGCACCTGTAGCAAATGGTTATGGCGGACGTGATGCCGGCTTTATCGCTCATCAATGTCCACAAGGCAAAATGCACTTATCTGCTGAAGACATCATAGTTGAAATCATCGACGAAGATGACAACCCTTTAAGTCATGGCGAATCGGGTGAAATTGTAATTACCCACCTGGCCACCTCAGATTTCCCCTTCATTCGCTACAAAACCGGCGATATTGGTACTATTGATACCGAAGTCTGCTCATGTGGTAGAGGATTGCCGATACTCAAAGACATAGAAGGAAGAACCACTGATTTTATTGTTGCCGAAGACGGTACCAAGATGCATGGTTTGGCTCTCATTTATATCTTACGAGGATTAGAAGGCATTTCCGAGTTTAAAATAATTCAAGAAAGTAAGTACTTTGTTCGAATATTATTGGTGCCAACAAATCATTTAACGGAGGTATTAAAAGCAGAAATCACGGCTAGCTTTAAAGCCAGGTTGGGAGCAAACGTGACGATAGAAATTGACAAAGTTGCTTATATTGCCGCCGAAAAATCGGGAAAATTTCGGTATGTCATCAGTAAAATACAGGGCTAGGCTATGATTGATACTTTATATTATTTTGTCGACGTTGCCGGTCTAGTATATTTGTTTTTTTGGGCGACATCAAAAGATAATGATGAAGACTCAAATAAAGAAGGTGATTGATGCGCGATATTGCGGTGACACTGTTATTCATTGTCATAATTTACTACTCTTTGCGTAAACCGTTTATTGGGGTGAGTGCCTGGGCATGGATCACCTTTGCCTTTCCGGCAGGATGGGCCTGGGGGTTTTCAAATAATTTTAGAATGAACTTCACCGTTGTGATACTCACATTCTTTAGTTATTTAATCATGAAAAATAAGCCAAAACTGCAACTGGATGGCATAACGGTATTGATAGTTTTCCTTTGGTGTATCGCATTGTTCAGTTCATTATTCTCAGCATCTCTACTTACTGAAATCGTTTGGGGGAAATTTGAAGAGTTCTCTAAAGTGTTGCTGTTGTATTTCGCCGTCATTTTTATTCTCTATAAAAAAATACATGTGGAAACATTAATTTGGGCGATTGTGCTGTCAATTTCATCCTATGCCGGCATGGAAGGGGTTAAATTCTTAGTGTCTTTGGGCGGTCACCGCGTATCCGGTATTCAAGGATATTTACTGGCTGACCGCAATGATTTGGCGGTTGCCATTAACATGGCGTTGCCACTGGTTATCTATTTGATTGGTGAAGTAAAGCAGCATTGGTTACGTATTGGCTTGATCTGCCTATTTGTTTTAAACATTGTCGCCGTCATTGGTACCTATTCTCGTGGTGGCTTTGTCGGCTTATTTGCTATTGCTCTATATTTTATAATTCGATCAAACAGAAAACTACTATGGTCTGCAATTGTTGCGACAAGCCTAGCTATTGCCGTTCCTTATATACCGAATGAATGGACCCAGAGAATGGATACTGTTTCCACCGCACAAGAAGATAATTCATTCATCGGACGACTATGGGCGTGGAAAATTTCCGTTAAAATCGCCAATGATAACGTATTGGGTAACGGCTTTTTTGCGACACAAGACCCATTAGCATGGCGAATTTATAAAAATGGCATTGAGAATTTTGCGGGTGTTCATACGCCGCCAGTACCGAATAGTGCCAAGCCTAAAGCGGCGCACAGTATTTACTTTCAAGTTTTAGGTGACCTGGGTTACATCGGGCTGGCTTTATATCTGATGATTTTACTCGGGGTTTTCTTGAGATTGAATCAGGTCGCAAAAATAGCAAAGCAAAAAGGCATCGAGTGGTGTGGCAATTTAAGTATGCTGTTAACGGTATCCTTGGTCGGTTATGGGGTAACAGGCGCCAGTGTCAGCTTGGCGTATTTTGATTTGATTTTTGCATTTGTTGGTGTCTCTTATGTGTTGAGGCATAGAGTGCTTAATGACTAGGGTCAACAGACCCTAGAATTGTAACGATGTTTTATTTTTTAGACTTTAGTCGATGGTAAGAGTTGAGATAATTGAATTTAACGAGCGCAAAAAACAAAATAGAAGATTGGTTTTTTCAATGCTACCGGATGGTGGTGGCAAATAGTGAAAAAAACAAAGCGACTGTTTTAAACTTTCACCGGGTTAACCATGATGATGGCGGTATGGATGTGGATGAATTTCGGCGCAAAATGATGTTTTTGAAGTCACACTTCAATGTCATCTCACTTCCCGAGATGATGCAGCTGATAACCGAAAAAATCCTTCCCCCGCTTTCTGTTGTCATTACCGTAGATGATGGTTACGAAGACAGTTATTCGGTTATTACGCCAATACTTGATGAGTTAAATATTAAAGGTGCTTTTTTTATTACCACAATAGGTATCGAACAAGGGTTGTTGTGGAATGATAAAATATTTAACGCCATTCATCGGACATCAAAAACAACTATTGAAGGTGTGTTAAATCGAGATCAATCTATCGCAACCAAAGAACAGCGAAAACTTGCTTATCAAGAATTGCATTTAGCTTACAAATTCATGAGTCTGGTTGAGCGTGAAGAATCGATAGCACAATTAATTTCAATTTTAGATGTCGATGTAAGTGACAATGTATTTTTATCTAAAAATAAAATCGCCGCGATAAAAAGTGCAGGGATGACCATAGGTTCTCATACTCATCAACATCCGATTTTAACCATGGAAAATGACGATGATGCTTTGCAAGAAATTATCAAATCACAAAAAATTCTGGAAAGTATCACCAATAATAACATCCAATACTTTGCTTATCCCAATGGTAAATTTGGTAGAGACTTTAACAATAACCATAAGGAAATGCTTACCACTTTAGGTATTAGCTGTGCATTGGCGACTGACTGGGGGTGTTTTACCGAAGATTCAGATGTTTTGGCAATTCCTCGTTATACCCCATGGGATAAAGATATAGCTCGCTTTGGAATTCGTTTGTGCCATCATTTCAATAAACATAAGGCGCAAGGTCATGAGTAAATCGGTTTTATTTGTTGCCATAGATTACCCGCCTTGTCGTAGCCCCGGCACAGAAAGAATATACAAATTCTCAAAAAATTTACAAGAATTTGGTTGGTTATCAAATGTGTTAACAGTCAATGTCGCAACCCATAACCTAGATTTATTAAAGGACGATCACCAAGACGAATTTAATGTTCACCGCTCTTTTTGTTTGGATACGGTAAAGTATTTATCATATAAAGGTAAATACTTTTCTTTTTGTGCTATTCCTGATCGTTATATTAGTTGGGTATTTACGGCTCTGTTCAAAGGGCTGTGGTTAATTAAAAAATTTAAACCAATCATTATTTTTTCAAGCTCACCAAGCTTAACCAGTCATATAGTTGCTGGGCTTATTGCAAAAATAACCAAGACACCTTGGGTCGTTGATTTCAGAGATCCATTGCAATGCCATTATGATGATAAGCACTATCAATCGTTTAAAGTCCATCGCTGGATTGAAAAGAAAGTTATTGCTCATTGTAGTCAAGCGATTTTTACCACACGCTCAGCACAGCAAATGTATCAACGGCTTTATCCGGGTGAGTTATCAACTAAATTTATCACCATTGCAAATGGAGTTGATCTTAATAATTTTGATTTTTCCTTGAACAAAGAAACAAATAGAAAGAATTTTTTAATGTTGCATACGGGTTCAATTTATCCTACAGGTCGTGATCCGAGGGTATTATTTAGTGCCTTAGCCCAGCTTAAAAAGAAAAACTTAATCAATAAAAGTAATTTTTTACTGCGTTTTAGGGGGGCTAAATGCGGTAATGTTTATCAACAAATGATTATCGAAAACAACATTGCAGACATTATCGAATTTAAGCCGTCTATTGCTCACAAAGATTGTTTAATTGAGATGAAAGCAGCGGATGGTCTACTAATAATTCAAGGGAAAATTTTTTTTAGTCAAATACCGAGTAAAATTTATGAGTATTTTATCACCAATAAAAAAATTATTGCGGTAACTCCAAATGATAGTGAAACGGCAAGAGCTTTAACTCAGGAGCCCGGTTGCTACGTTGCTGAAAGTAGAGATGATATTTGTCAGCAAGTATTGTCTTTAATAAACAATAGAGAAAAAATCTGCAGAGAAGTCGATAAATTTGAACGAAAACATCGAGCGGGCGAACTATCTGTAGTTTTCAATAGTATTCATCGGCTGTAATTATTCAGGTTCACGATAACCGTGTTAATCTCAAGGGTGGACAATGACGTTGCGTTATAAAAAAATACCTTTATCTGAGCTGGAGATTCAATCTCAGGAAGCGGATTTTAATATTCCCTTATTTGAACATTCTTTTAGTTGGTTAATGCATATCACTAAATATATGCTGCCAGAACAGGCTGAAGTTTGGTGTCATTGCATCATAAAAGATGATGAAATGATAGTCATGTGGCCATTAGTACATTTGCAAAAGTCTATCCTAAGGGGGCAGGTGTTGATGTCTCTGACAAGTTGTTATACGGCGAGTACCACCTGTTATTTCCAAAAAAAAATAACGTTAAGCTCGACCAGACTTACTCTGTTTAATCGGCTTATTTCGGCTATTATCAATAATAATACGTGGCATCAGTTGCTATTGTCTGGTTTAGCTGCATCCGAAGTCCCTTCGCGGAACATCCGCAAGCACTTCAAAGTCGTGAATGTATTTAAACAGACAAGCAATTGGTATGAAGATGATCTGGATGATTTCGAACGATATCAATTTAGTCGTCCAACACAATTACTCAATACCATAAGGAGAAAAAAAAAGCGTCTGACTAAGGCCTCTCATTATCGTATTGATGTTATTTCAAAGGTCGAAAGCTTTGCCTTGGCCTTCGATGCTTATAAATCGATTTATGCCGAAAGTTGGAAACAAGAAGAAGTCAGTTCTAATTTTATTGAACAAATATGTGCAACGGCATTAGCCGAAAATAAGTTACGGTTGGGTGTTTTATATGTGGATGAAAAGCCAGCTGCAGCACAAATATGGTTTATTCAAAATAATACCGCATCAATTTTTAAGTTGGCTTATAGTGATCTATATCGGCAATTCTCTGTCGGCTCTATCTTAACGATGCACTTAAGCCAACATCTGATCAGTGAAGATGGAATAACAAAAATTGAATTCGGCATGGGCAACGAAGAATATAAGAAAGGTTGGTTGAACAAACATCAGCAATTGCTTTCCTTTCAAATATTTAATCAGTCAACTCTGCGAGGCTACTTAGCTTATCTAAAATTTTTTACGGTTACAAAAATAAAAATATCAAAAATATTATTGAGTCTTTTTTCGGGAAAAAGTAAACATTATGAACAACGATAACCACGCTAAGATTGTCACCGAAATACTCGGAATGGTTTTGTCGACAAATAGAATTCATGATCTGACCAAAGAGACCGCTATTCTGGGCACGATCCCAGAATTCGACTCCATGGCAATTATGACGATTTTAACGCTGCTTGAAGAAAATTACGGCATTATCATTGAAGACGATGAGATCAGTGCGGAAGTGTTTGAAACTTTTGGCAGTTTGGTTGACTATGTGGCAGAGAAAGTCGATTAAGTTATGTTAAAAGGTCATTTTATTCCATCTCCAGAAGGTAAATTATTTGTTACCCAATTTGGCAATAGCAACTCTGATACTGCCGTTTTGTGTTTACCTGCTATTACCGAGGAACTTAATTTAACAAGAGCGGTGGTTGCTAAACAAGCACAGCATTTTGCTCAACATAGACTGCCCTGTTTTGTGCTCGACTATTTTGGCACTGGTGACAGTGAAGGGGAGCTGGAACAGGCAGATTGTGATCTTTGGCTGGAAAATGTGTTAACTGCTGGCGAGTGGTTAACACAACAAGGCATATCTAAAATTATATTATGGGGTGTACGATTTGGCGCGTTATTGATATTAGCTCACCAAACTAAACTCCATCAATCCTTACCTATTAAAAAGCAGTTATTATGGAAACCAGTAACAAATGGTAAGCAGTTTGCCAGACAGCTGCTTCGTATAAAACAGGCGACTAGCATTATCAATGCTAGTGCTAAAAAAACAGATTGGCGGCAACGTATACTCGCGGGTCACGACACTGAGATCGCGGGCTATAACATAACCTCTCGCATGTTAAGGTCATTGGAAGAGCTACAAATTGATAATGATATGCTTCCTGAGAGCCCAATCATTTGGATTGAATTAGCCGTTAATGAGCTACCCCCGGTCACTAAACGTATATCTGCCAAATGGCCGGACGATAGCGTATCGGTGCACTGTTTTGAATCGCCGCCATTTTGGCAAGTACCTGATGTTTTTTCATTGCCAGAGCTCTATGAATTGACCCTGGCATTAATGTATTCACAGGAAGGGGCATGAAAGAGAAAGCGATAATCATCAATGTCTCTGATCAGCAATTAATGGCTATCATTCATCAAGGTTGTTCATCGAAGACCATAGCTACTGCGGTATTAATTGTCGTCGGAGGCCCACAATACCGTGTCGGCAGTCATCGTCAATTTATACAACTTGCCCGCTATTTAGCGAACGAAGGCATCACCGTGATGCGCTTTGATTATCGTGGCATGGGCGACAGTGAAGCCGAAAAACAGCAATTTGATGCTATATGTGATGATACCAAAGCGGCAATAGACTCGCTTTTTCAGCAACAACCTAAGATACAGAAAGTTGTTATCTGGGGCTTGTGTGATGCAGCTTCAGCCGCACTAATTTATGCTCATAAAGATGCTCGAGTATCCGGATTAGTGTTACTTAATCCCTGGCTGGAAAACGAAAAAGCCATGGCTAAAACCATGGTTAAATATTATTACCTGCAGCGGCTGTTGTCTAAACGTTTTTGGATAAAGTTAATAAGCGGTAACGTAAACTTTGGTGAATCCAGTAAGGAAGTTAAAGGTTTTGTTAAAAGTTGTGTTGGCAATGAGCAACGAGAAAAATCGAGTTACCAAGTACGAATGCTTAATGGGTTACAAGCATTTGATGGTAAATTGTGCTTAATCCTCAGCGGTACTGACTTAACCGCACGTGAATTTGATCAGCAAACAAATAGCAACCAAGTGTGGCAAAAGTTACATAAGCCCTATTGTGAAATACGGCGCCTAGCTGAAGCCGATCACACCTTTTCATCGGCAAAATTTAAGCGAGAAGTCGAACTCATCACCTGCAAATTTGTACAAAGTTGCTAGGGTCTGTTGATCTTTGCACCGCAAAGATCAACAGACCCTAGAGTAAGGAATTATTCAGAAATAACAACTTCTGCTACATTCTTTCCCCGCCACCTTTTTAAATAGTCAACCTTGTCTTGATGCTTGATATTTTTTTACCGCATTAACGGTTGCATTTTCGATAGAAACATAACATTGGTGAAAATATTCATCAGATAAATTGTGCGGATCATAGAGCAAGGCAAGTCTTGGCATTCGCCATAGTCCTAACATAGTTACTTGGATGTTTCTTCCTTGTTGGCTGCATGCGGCAACTTTACTTAAGTGCCTGCTTTCCATAACGAGGAGTAAGTCTCCTTCGAGAAACTCAAAATTATTTATGTCGGTTGTTAGATGCGGGTTCAGCGAAATACCCCTTTCTTTAGCGACTTTAATTGCTTGTGGGGCAGCAGGTCGTCCTGTCGTAGTTGCATAGCCAAAAGATGCAACGTTTTCTATGCCTAGATTCTTTGCTAAAATGTGCCCATAGGGTGAACGACAAATATTACCTTGGCATACAAATACGAGTCTTTCCACTTTCGACCAATCTATTTTCTCACAATGTGAATAATGTCCAAGCCACATTTTGATTGTCTCTATTGCAAGCCTGATCATTCCTCTATAAGTGCCAAATTTTCTATTTATTTTTGATAAAAAATCCATTAATTCATCTACCTTTTATAATGCAATATATAAAAACATCTTGCATTATAAACTATAATGCATTAACAACCAGGCAATAACAACCAATGAAAATCAGTGAATAGCTTGGTGAATTTAATTTTAATAGCAATACATTTGTCATGCTATTTGTAATCGAATTAATTTTTTATTGGCTTATGTTTATAGTACAGCATTCGATTAATTGACCGATAGAATTGGCAGCATAATAGGGATGAAAAATGTCAGGGTTTAGTCGTACTAAGGTATATATCACCGTAGATATCGAAGCATCAATCGCTGGCTGTTTTTCAGAGCCTAAACAAAATCCGCCATTGTTTGATGAGCCGGTATTTGGCTATGTTGATGGCAGAAGCGAGGCCTTAGATTTTATTTTAAGAACATTATCAGCATCTAACTTATCAGCGACCTTTTTTACCGAGTCCTTACAGGGACGTTATTTTGGTGATAATAAAATGGCGAAAGTTGCTGAATCCATTATTGAAAATGGTCAAGATTTACAGTTACACATTCACCCTTGTTGGATCAATTTTAATAATGGCGCTTTAACATTATCTACAGAGTATAATGATCGTTCTACCGGAAGGAGTGTTGATGAGTTAGTGTATACTTTCTCGGAAGCTATTGAACGCTTTAAAATGTGGGGCGTAGGGGCACCTGTGGCGGTACGAACAGGTAATTTTTCTGCAGGTGCAGATACATTCCAGGCATTAGCTCAACTAAACATTCGTTCAACGTCTAATATCTCCATCGGGCTATGTCCTCCTAAAGAAAAAAGTTTACTTCTCAATCATGGAATTCATAATATTCATGGTCTGCTTGAGTTACCGCTAACCACGTACGCTGCCTTTGATTTTAAAGGCAGTAAGGCCGTTCGAGGCTTTACCGTAACAGGTACTAGTGTATCTGAAATGATCTCGCTGTTAGAGCAAGCTTTTGCACAAAAGTTAGAGAGTATTTGTATATTGACCCATCCATTTGAGTTTATTAAACGCGATGACTATAGGTTTGCTAATATGAGTATTCATAAACTTAATCAAGGTCGTTTGGAATTTTTATGCCAATATATAGAACGCAATAATGATCGCTTTGAAACAGGTACATTGAAAGATATAAACTTGCAAGATGTCAAAAGTTACTCCAATGAATTGGTTTTAAAGAGTTCATACTTGCAGTCGCTTTCCCGAGCAGGGCAAAATTTTATTTCTGATAGGATGGCATAAAAGGAAAGTGATAAATGAGTAACGTTTTTGTTCTGGGGGTCGATTCTCCCATTGGATTGTCCTTGTTACGCGATTTAGGAAAAAATCAATTCGATACCATAGGTATTGGCAATAAACGCTCCATAGGCCATGCATCAAGATACTGTAAACGTTCAGTTATTCGCGCAGATAGCCGAGAAAGAGTCATTTCACAATTACTACGTTTAGGGGGGGATCCTAAGACTAATTTTCTCATTTGTATTAGTGAAGGAGACATTGATCTCATTAATAAAAATCGCCCCGTATTAACGGACTACTTTACTTTGTTAGTGCCAGAGCAAGCGCAAATGGATATTGTCTTAGATAAATATAAAACAAAACAAATAGCCGATACCTTGGGGATCGATTCTCCCAAATCTTATCAATTGAGTGATTTAAATGAGCTTGATACATTTTCTCAAGAACTTTCTTATCCTGTGGTACTAAAATGGGCAAATCCCCTCAATGTTCAACCGCTGCTATCAAAGTCGGGTATTGGCTTTCATAAATTACAATACGCAAAAAGCGTTGAAGAATTAAAAACACTATTGTCTGTATATGAAAAAATAAGTATCTATCCGCTGATCCAAGAATATTGTGACGGCAAAGGGCTCGGACAGTTTTTCTTGTGTAAAGAAGGGAAATCATATATTGAGTTTCAGCATGAACGTGTTCATGAATGGCCTCCTGAAGGTGGCACTTCTGCTTTTTGTCGTTCCCTGCCATTAGCTGAACACCAAGCATGCGTGAAAAAATCGAAAGCCCTGTTAGCAAGGCTTTGTTGGTCTGGTGTTGCTATGGTTGAATATCGTTACTCAAGCGACAAACAAAAATATGTATTGATGGAAATTAATGGCAGGTTTTGGGGGAGTAGCCCATTAGCTATGTACTCAGGCGCAGAGTTTGCTTCGAATTTAGTAAAGCTGTTCGGATCAAATCAAATTGTCATCCAACCTCAACTTTCACAGCAAAACTGCATATACATGATCCCGGAACTAAAGCGCTTATACCGGATTCTATTTGAAAGTAATAAAATAGAAGATCCAAATCGGCACTTTGATAAATCTCAAGAGTTTTTAACGTTATTAAGAGCTATATTTAGCTGGAAAACCAAGTATTTTGTATTCAGTCTAGATGATCCCTTGCCATTCATTCAAGATATGATGAATGTCTGCAAAAAAATGCTTAGACGATAATGTACTCGGACGCTGCAAAAATGCACAGCAAAGATCAACAGACCCTAGTTATTCATGGTTTATTTTTTACTATCAATATATTGATTTAGCCGCAGTGGTAGTTCATTTGCTGCGAGTCCCACTTGTTTTCTACTTAAAAATACTCTATTGCTGAGAGATAATGCAGGTAATTTTCCATTTGTATCTAAACTCCATACGGCTGTTTTTTCAATGATGTTGTTATCATTAGCGATAAATCCTCGAATGGGAGCCCGCCAGGTGAATAACCTGGTTTTACCTCGATTTCGTCCCCGTTCGCTGGCTGATCTTGTTCGCTCAATAATAATCCAATTGTTGGACAACTTTACTCTTGATGGACGTACATTTCCGTTACACGCTCGTTTTTCAGTGCCAATACTGATCACATCGGCATTATCAGAATTTTTACCGTGCTGTAAAGTACTGTTGTTCACCGTTAAATTTCCACCGCAAGGAAAATCTATGGTACGAGATTGCAACCCTTGTAAGCCAAGCAGATTGCTTTGTTCAATCAAAGTATTGATGGCACGACTTTTAATTAAGTGACCATTGCCAAAAACAGCACGAACCGTACTGTTTCTGAAGATTAAGTTATCTATTTGGCCAGCGTAGACACCATGAGCTAGTGTTTGAGATCGGTCGTTTAGACCGGTATTTTCGATCAGAGTATTTTCGATCAATAAATTGCCACCTCGGTTATCCGAGAGGATGCCCATTACTGTATTGTTGATGACTGAGTTTTTAATTGACACATCAAAATTTCGACCTTCAACTTTGACTCCTGCACAATTTCCAAAGAGGCAGCCAGCTTGATTGCCATCACCATGAAAATTTTCGATTTGGACCGTACAATCGTTACAATCTATATTAACTATGGCTTTTCTATTTGCTACACCGAATAACAAGACTCCGGAGAGATCTAATGTTAGTGATTTATTTATGACAAGCCCTTGTGCATATATGCCTTTAGGGATTTTTAGAGTCGAGCCCTTTGGCGCATCAATAATTAATTGTTGAGGATTTATGAGATCAACGGTTTTGTCGTTAGCAGGTGGTGACGCATCTTTAGTCATTGCGCGATTGGCCAAGAAACGCACAGTGCGACGAACTTCAGTAATGTTGCCAGCTAAATCTTTAACGCTGGCGAAAACTTCTACTGTAGGGTCGCTCAAAGCCTTAGCTAAGTCTACCTTGGTTATGCCACTGACTTCTGCCGGGCCGGCGATGTTTGTGCATTTGTTTTTACTGTCTATGATACATACAATGAGACTGTTCGGAACAATGCCACTGCCGATGTCCACCGTACCTATATTTAATGTGAAAAGAAGGTCACTTTTTCTTGTGGCAGTCAGATGTAGGGTTGGTTTTTGGGTATCAAGCAACTCTTTAGCTCCACCCGGTGCGCCGATATCTATCCAACGTGACAATAAGCCGAGCTCTTCTGCTGTGATCGTCGTTGGGTGGTCAGCACCAAAATCTAAATCATCCGCGTGCGAATCATCGGTATTATTATCGGTCCGTTTATTCGCGGCTTTCCAGTACAACAAACTGCCTAATGAGTTAAAGGCACGAATATAGCGAGTGACTTGCGGGCGTCTAAAACTGGTACCATTTCTTCCTTCACCGGTAAAGAACTTGTTAGAGGATAAACAGTCTTGTTGGTCATCACCAACCAAACACCACCAAGTGGATGGCGTTTGCTTTTTGTTGTCGTGATCACCAGGACGATCTAGTGCAAGCTCTGCTGCTGGGCCGCCGTGGCAAGAAGTGCAGCGTTCGGCGAAAATAGGCGCGATATCTCGGGCAAAATCTAGTTGCAGGATATTACCAGTGACAGTTCTTTGGGCTATGTCGTCGCCATTCTTCCCGGTTAATAACGGCACTTCACCCTCACCTAAACGTGGCACCGTATAGTCAGTAGTTGCGGCAAAGCTTTGTTCAAAGGTGATCCTGGAAGGCCTGGAATGCACATGACAACCGCCACACACTTTCTCCTCGCCAGGGCGTAGGCTCTGCCAGCTCATATCTGTGTTCAGGGTGCGGCCATTACAATCGATGCCTTGCATCAAGTAGGGAGCATTGGCCGGCATACGTACCAGGAAACTGGTGTCGGGGTTACCACTGGGGTCATCGACTCTGTTGCCTGCGGCATCCCGGTTGATGACCGGAAACTCGCCTAAAATGCCAACTCGTTCACCGAGAAGATTGGAAGTATGATAAGACGTATTTCGATCTCTGTTCGGCAGCAAGGAGAGAATTCGCACCCCACATAAATCCTCATCGGCATAATTGATGGTATCCGTTCCCTGTAAATTGAATTGATGCTCACCGGCGAATTTAATCCCTTCTTTGGGGTGGGTTTCTCGATCGGTAATGGATGCCGCGCCCAATAATCCAAATGGCGTACCATGTTCAAGCAATGGATTCTGAGTCTGCAGCTCAGACGGTGGGATATCGGTGGGTTTTTCTACCCCGTGAATGTCAATATAGGGCACAACCGCTCGGGCCATAAGCTCATGCCAATCTGGGCTATCGACAATCATCTCTAAGTCACTGGGGTGCTGCGATGGGATGGCGGTTGCCCGATATAATCCAACATCACAGCCGGGAGTATTGGTATCAAGATGGGTCATCATATTCATCGCCACTCCGGCACCAGAGCCACTGGTTTTCGGTGGTACATCGAGACCGAGTTCGACGAATATCCCATTTGCGGCGACTGCGCTGCAGGCGCCTTTGCCCCAGGCCATCATTAGGCCATTTTCAGTCAATGCCGCCGGGTGGCCAACTTTACCGGCAAAAATCAAGTCATGTTGATAATATCGATGTTTAATGCCCGGTGCAGGCATAGATTTTGAAGCGGAGTCATTACTAGTCGACCAGGAAGCAAAATTTATCGCATCACGAGGGGCAAAGATATCTGCCAGGTTTGCAGCCTCTTCCGGCGCAATCCCTTCTTGACCTTCCGGCTCCGGCATGACCCCAACAATGACTCCCAAGCCGTTATTATTGCCGCGATAATAATCGCCAAACCAGACTCTTTCGTCTGTCGTTTGCGTGATAAAATGGGCGGCAAGATGGGAGGCGCCAAAGTAACTGTCAGCATGATCACCACTGTGTTGGCCAAAAAATGCAAAGTTACTGCCGCCATCGGGATTTTGCGTGTAAATATGAAATAAATTAGCTAGCGTATCAAAACCACCGGTGGAGCCATTGGTATACTTAAAGGGTTTGGCTCCTAAAATTTGCCAACTGGAATAGGCCAAACGGCCATTTTTTAACAAATAGGGATGTTGTTCCTGAGACAAGGAATGATGACTGGCCAGATCTAAATCTAGCCAATTCTGATCAATGGTCCATATGCGAGTACCCACAGAAGAACCCGTTGTTCGCCAGACAACAGTACTGGTGTGGCCATCGCGATTCGAAGTAAAGGCGATACGACCGTTCGCCAAAAAGGCAGGGCCGGAATCATAGATACCTGGTTCAAAGGGCTTGACCGACAAGGCACCCGTTGCCACATCAACGGTATGCAAATGCGCGCCGTTGCTTTTGAGTTTTTTATTTGGCAGGTCAGTCCAGCCAATATTTCCCGCATCCGCGGTGGGTTTAAGAACCCGGAAGTCTACATTTTCCCGGTGCTGATATAATTCGCCTCTAAATACCGAAAAGGCAATGGTTTTGCCATCAAACGAAACCGCAGGATCGAGTGCAGCACAGGCGTTTGCATCGGTGGATGTTGCCGAGCAATTATAGAGAATTTTTTCTTGGCCTACGGCATCACGGTAGACTAAATCACAAGGCGCGCTAAAACCACCGAAAAAGTTACTTACATCAGGCAAAACATCATAGATATCTAACCCTTTCATTAGCCGTGATGCCGCTTGTGATACACCGTTTATGGTCACACTTCCGCTAATTTCTATGGTATCAGTAGTACGGGCACATCGGGAATAGACGATTGGATCTTGGGCATAGGCCAAGGGCAAGTTTGCCAGAAGCAAAAAGGCCAATAATATTTTAAAGCGCATTGGTTTAACTCTTTTTTTTGAATTAACTTCTTCAACTTAAACATCTACTACACACTTCTTAATTATGTTAGTTGAACAATGGCTAAATACAAGGACCAGGCAGAGTTCGGATTAAAAGTTTTAGAGTTAAGGAAAAATGAAAAAGCTAAATTGAAAATTGCTGAGCAAGGCTTAAAAATAAAATGTGGTAATAACCACTCCATATTTAGATCTATTTTATCTATGGAGTGGTTATCAATCAGCGATCAAGAGGATGCTGATTTTTCGGTGAGTAATACCAAGTTGGTATATTCTTATCTGGCTGTGTAACTCGATTTAAAGTGAGAGCTTACTAGCAACACCAGCAATAAAAGAAAAAGAAAAACCTCGTCTGTTGAACCACCAACTATTGGTTTGTCCTCAGGCTCTGGCTCAGGAGTCGGCTCTGGTTCAGGAGCAGGTCCAGCTTCAGGAGCAGGTCCAGCTTCAGGAGCAGGCTCTGGATTAGGCTCAGGGATCGGCTCTGGTTCAGGAGCAGGTTCAGGAGTCGGCTCTGGTTCAGGAGTAGGCTCTGGCTCAGGAGTAGGCTCTGGCTCAGGAGTAGGCTCTGGCTCAGGAGTAGGCTCTGGCTCAGGAGTCGGCTCTGGCTCAGGCGTAGGCTCTGGTTCGGGCGTAGGCTCTGGCTCAGGCGTCGGCTCTGGTTCGGGAGTCGGCTCTGGCTCAGGCGTAGGCTCTGGCTCAGGAGTAGGCTCTGGCTCAGGCGTAGGCTCTGGTTCGGGCGTAGGCTCTGGCTCAGGCGTAGGCTCTGGTTCGGGCGTCGGCTCTGGCTCAGGCGTCGGCTCTGGCTCAGGCGTAGGCTCTGGCTCAGGCGTAGGCTCTGGTTCGGGAGTCGGCTCTGGTTCGGGCGTCGGCTCTGGTTCGGGCGTAGGCTCTGGTTCAGGCGTCGGCTCTGGTTCGGGCGTAGGCTCTGGTTCAGGCGTCGGCTCTGGTTCGGGCGTCGGCTCTGGTTCGGGAGTCGGCTCTGGTTCAGGCGTAGGCTCTGGTTCGGGCGTCGGCTCTGGTTCGGGCGTCGGCTCTGGTTCGGGAGTCGGCTCTGGTTCGGGAGTCGGCTCTGGTTCGGGAGTCGGTTCTGGCTCCGGCGTCGGCTCTGGTTCGGGAGTCGGTTCTGGCTCCGGCGTCGGCTCTGGTTCGGGCGTCGGCTCTGGCTCAGGCGTCGGCTCTGGTTCGGGAGTCGGCTCTGGCTCCGGAGTAGGCTTAGGCTCTGGCTCAGGGTAGGTGGTATTAGTCAAAAAACTCACCGTACGACGAACTTCAGTAATATTACCAGATAAGTCTTTAACGCTGGCGAAGACTTCTGCTGTTGGATCGCTCAAGGCCGTGCCTAAGTCTACTGTGGTTATGCCACTGACTTCTGCCGGGCCGGCGATGTTTCTGCAATTGTTGCGACTGTCTATGATACATACAATGAGACTGTTTGGGTCAATGCCACTGCCGATGTCCACCGTCCCAATATTTAATGCGGAGACAACCTGGCTTTGCTCTGTGGTGGTCAGGTTAAGCGTTGGTTTTTGGGTATCAAGCAACTCTTTAGCTCCACCCGGTGCCCCGATATCAATCCAACGTGACAATAAGCCGAGTTCTTCTTCAGTGATCGTCGTTGGGTGGTCAGCACCATAATCTAAATCATCCGCATGCGAACCATCGGAATTATTATCGGTCCGTTCATTCGCGGCTTTCCAGTACAACAAACTGCCCAATGAGTTAAAGGCACGAATATAGCGAGTGACTTGCGGGCGTCTAAAGCTGGTACCATTGCTTCCTTCACCGGTAAAGAACTGGTTTGAGGTTAAACAGCTTTGCTGGTCATCACCAACCAAACACCACCAAGTGGATGGCGTTTGATTTTTGTTGTCGTGATCACCGGGACGATCTAGCGCAAGCTCTGCTTCTGGAGCCGAGCCGCCATGACAAGAGGTACAGCGCTCGGCGAAGATGGGAGCGATATCTCGGGCAAAATCAAGTTGCAGGATATTACCGGTGACAGTTCTTTGGGCGATATCATCGCCATTTTTCCCGGTTAACAACGGCACTTCACCCTCACCTAAACGTGGGATAGTATAGTTAGTCGTCGCGGCAAAGCTTTCTTCAAAGGTGATCCTGGAAGGTCTGGAATGCACATGACAACCGCCACACACTTTTTCCTCGCCTGGGCGTAAGCTCTGCCAGCTCATATCTGTATTCAGGGTGCGGCCATTACAATCGATGCCTTGCATCAAGTAGGGAGCATTGGCCGGCATACGTACCAGGAAACTGGTATCGGGGTTACCACTGGGGTCATCGACTCTGTTGCCTGCGGCATCCCGGTTGATGACCGGAAACTCGCCTAAAATGCCAACCCGTTCACCGAGAAGATTGGAGGTATCATAAGAGGTATTTCGATCTCTGTTCGGCAGCAAGGAAAGAATTCTCACCCCACATAAATCCTCATCGGCATAATTGATGGTATCCGTTCCCTGCAAATTAAATTGATGCTCACCGGCGAATTTAATCCCTTCTTTGGGGTGGGTTTCTCTATCGGTGATGGAAGCCGCACCTAACAAACCAAATGGTGTGCCTTTTTCAAGTAATGAGTGCTGCGTCCGTAGCTCAGGCGGTGCAATATCTATGGGTTTCTCAACCCCGTGAATGTCACTATAGGGCACCACTGCCCGGGCCATAATTTCGTGCCAGTCAGGGCTATCGACTATCATCTCTAAGTCTCTGGGATGCTGCGATGGGATGTCGGTTGCCCGGTATAATCCAACATCACAGCCGGGAGTATTGGTATCAAGATGGGTCATCATATTCATCGCCACTCCGGAACCAGAGCCACTGGTTTTCGGTGGCACATCGAGACCGAGATCGACGAATACCCCAATTGAGGCGACTGTGCTGCAGGCACCTTTGCCCCAGGCCATCATTAGGCCATTTTCAGTCAATGCCGCCGGGTGGCCAACCTTGCCAGCAAAAATGAGATCATGTGCATAATTAGGGTGTTTCATACTAGGGGTTGGCATTGTTTGGGAAGTTTGATCGCTGTTAGTGGCCCATGCGGCAAAATTTATCGCATCACGAGGGGCAAAGACATCTGCCATACTGGTTGCCTCTTCCGGTGCCATCCCTTCTTGACCTTCCGGCTCCGGCATTACCCCAACAATGACGCCCAATCCGTTATTATTGCCGCGATAATAATCGGCAAACCAGACTCGTTCATCTGCTGTTTGTGTCATGAAATGGGCGGCAAGATGAGAGGCGCCAAAATAACTCTTTTCATGATCTCCGCTATGCTGTCCATAAAACGCAAAGTTACTGCCGCCATCGGGGTTTTGCGTGTAAATATGGAATAAATTCTGTGATGTGGTAAAGCCGCCCACCGAACCGTTAGTATAACGGAAGGGTTGAGCGCCTAACATCTGCCAACTGGAGTAGGCCAGGCGACCATTTTTTAACAAGTAAGGGTGTTGTTCTTGTGATAAGGAATGGTGGCTTGCCAGGTCTAAATCTAGCCAATTCTGATCAATAGTCCATATGCGAGTACCCACAGCAGAACCTGTCGACCGCCAGATAACCGTAGCAGTGTGGCCATCGCGATTCGAAGTAAAGGCGATACGACCGTTCGCCAAAAAGGCAGGGCCGGAATCATAGATACCTTGTTCAAAGGGGTTGACCGACAAGGCACCCGTTGCTACATCGACGGTATGCAAATGTGCGCCGTTGCTTTTGAGTTTTTTATTTGGCAAGTCAGTCCAGCCAATGTTACCCGCATCCGCCGTGGGTTTAAGAACCCGGAAATCTACATTTTCTCGGTGTTGATATAACTCGCCTCTAAAGACTGAGAAGGCAATGGTTTTGCCATCAAACGAAACCGCAGGATCGAGGGCGGCACAGGCGCTTGCATCGGTGGACGTAGCAGAGCAATTATAGAGAATTTTTTCCTGGCCTATGGCATCACGGTAGATTAAATCACAAGGCGCGGTAAAATCACCGAGAAAATTCGCGACATCAGGCAGTACATCATAAATATCTAGCCCTTTCATCAGACGTGATGCGGCTTGCGTTTCACCGTTTACGGTTACATTTCCGCTAATTTCTAGGGTATCAGTAGTTCGTGCACATCGGGAATAGACGATCGGATCTTGGGCATAGGCCAAGGACAAATTTGCCATAAGCAAAAAGGCCAATAATATTTTAAAGCGCATTGGTTTAACTCTTATTATAATTAATTTCTTGCATTTGTTTTCACAAACACAGACATCTACTACGTTGTTGTTTTTTTAATCATGCTACCTGAATGGCCAGGTAACACAAGGGGTCAGGAGGGTTTAGGTAGGCCGAATTTTGATTTGTAGAGCAATATATAAAGCTAAGTTTCGGGTTTTATTAGTTTTTTTTGTGAATGTTTTTTTTTGACTTTTTTTGACTTTTTTTGTAATCAAATTGTAATTGCCGGTGTTTAATTGAGTGCTTTATGACTATCCCTGCGGATGAATAAAATACAAAAAGAATTGTTAAATCAATTATTTGATCTAATCTTATTACAGGTTGTAAAAATTTGTTCAAGAATATCCTGTATGGAGATAATAATAATGAAAGTGGGTATTATCGTAGGCACGCGTCCTGAAATTATCAAAATGGCCCCGGTGATAAGGGAATGCCAACGCCGTAACTTAGAATATTTTATAATTCACTCTAATCAACATTACTCAAAGGAAATGGATAGCATTTTCTTCGATGAATTAAAGCTGCCCAAACCACATTATAATTTAGGCGTCGGCTCAGGTTTGCATAGCAACCAAACCGGTAACATTCTGATAAAAATTGAACCCATTCTTGAAAAAGAACAGCCAGATATTGTCTTAGTCCAGGGCGATACAAATACGGTATTAGCCGGTGCTCTTGCAGCGACTAAATTAAACATCAAAGTAGGCCACATCGAAGCAGGCCTGCGCAGTTACGACAGAATGATGCCGGAAGAAACTAATCGTATTTTAACCGATCATATGAGTGATTTTTTATTTGCCGTGGGCCCCAATCAAGAACAGATATTAAATGCTGAGGGGATAGCTCGAGAAAAAGTATTTACGGTTGGTAATACTGTATCGGATTCCCTATTTCAGCATCTTGAATTGTCCGCAGGCCGTAGCCGAATTCTCGATACCTGGCAGTTAACTCCAAAGCAATATTTTTTAGTGACAGCCCATCGGGCGTCCAATGTCGATATTAAATCCCACTTACAGGAATTGTTGCTCCTATTTGATAAAATGTATGAACGCTACCAGAAAACAATCTTTTGGCCGATACATCCAAGAACCATGGCGAAAATTAAAGAATATCAACTGAACATTCCCGAGTTTTTAAAGTTAAGCCCGCCGGTGGGTTATATGGATTTTATCCAGTTACAAAAATCTGCGCTGTTAATTCTCACCGATTCCGGTGGTATTCAGGAAGAAGCCTGTTTATTAGGGGTGCCATGTATTACCTTACGTGAAAATACCGAACGACCAGAATCTGTGGAGGTTGGGGCAAATATTCTGGTGGGACGTGATGCCGACAAAGCGTTAAAAGCTGCATCCACTTGGCTTGAAACCGAGTCTCCTGTTTGGCAAAACCCGTTTGGCGATGGCAAAGTAGCGAAAAGAATTTTTCAAATTATCAGCGCCAGATTAATGCCTGCCAGTGAGACCATTGTTGCCAATAATATGGCAATTACCGTAGTTGGTATGGGCTATATGGGTCTGCCTATTTCTTGCCTGATGGCAGAAGCGGGAATTAAAGTGACGGGAATTGATTTAAATGCTGAAAAAGTGCGCGCGATTAATAATGGTCAGAGTCCATTTGACGAAAAAGATCTGCCCAACCTCGTCACTAAGGTAGTTTCACAAGGTTTTTTAACTGCGAGTAGCGTAGTCGTACCAAACCCGGTTTACTTGATTGCCGTACCAACACCGCAAAAAGAATCGCATTGTGATTTAAGTTTTGTACTTTCTGCCGTGGACGCCATAGCCCGGGTCGCCAAAAATGATCAAACCGTGATCATTGAATCGACGATATCACCCGGTACCTGCAGGGTAGTGGAGCAAAGGTTTGAACAGCAAGGATTGCGGATACATGTTGTGCACTGTCCTGAACGGGCAATACCGGGGCAAACGTTATATGAATTAAAACATAACGACAGGATCATTGGCAGCAAAAGCTCAGCGGACGGAAACCTTGCCAAAGATATTTACCAAAGTTTTGTTACCGGCGATATTTTTATTACCGATACCACCACTGCAGAATGCATTAAGTTGGTGGAAAATACTTCCAGAGATGTCAATATTGCTTTTGCTAATGAGCTTGCCGAAGTCTGTCAGGAACTACAAGTCGATGTTTTTGAAGTTATTAACCTGGCTAACCGGCACCCTAGGGTAAATATTTTAACACCAGGCCCTGGTGTCGGCGGGCATTGCATTCCTATTGATCCATGGTTTTTAGTTGAACAAACTCAATCGGGCAGTATGATCCGTTTGGCCAGACAAATAAATGATCAAAAACCGGCAATCGTGGCGAGTCAGGTCATAGATTCGCTAAACCTCAGTAATGGCAAAAAAGTGGGCATTTTAGGTGTTGCTTATAAGGCCAATGTCGATGACTGTCGAGAAACACCGGCCGCCCCCTTGTTATCAATATTGAATCAAAATGGTATTGAAGTGCGTTTTCATGATCCTTACGTGCAGCAATGGCAGTGTGCAAGGGAAGATCTAACTGAATTGGATAATTGGGCGGATTTGTTGGTACTTATTACCGACCATCAGGAATACAAGAGCGCCAACCTAACTACTCACTTACTGAATACCAGAGCTTAAGCGAGAGTGGATCCAAGTAACCTGAACTTGCGGTTATGAGTTCAGGTTAAAGTAGTATTTCAGTTAAGTCAGGCTGACTTAAAAAGGCTTGTGGGCTTGCCGTAGCCCCATAAGCGCCCGATTGCAAGATCACCACAAAATCGCCAACCTCGGCTTTTGGCAATTCGATTTTGCTAGCCAGTACATCTAACGGAGTGCAAAGTGGGCCGACAATTTCAACTTCTTCAGTTGCTGCTGTGGATAATTTATTGCCTATAACGACAGGAAAGTTTTTCCGAAGCACTTGGCCAAAGTTGCCAGAATTTGCCAGATGGTGATGCAAACCACCATCACAAATCAAATAGGTGGTATTGCGCGACGTTTTTCTATCGACGATTTTGCTGACATAAACACCCGCTTCACCGACAATATAACGACCAAGTTCCATAATCACTTCAACCCCGGTTGCCGATTTTTGCAAGTGTTGCAACAGGTCTTGTAAGTTCTCGGCAATGGCGGTTAAGCTCAAGCTTTTATCGCCCGGAAAATAAGGAATACCTAGCCCTCCGCCAATATTGATGTACGCGATAGGCCCAGGAGATAGTGCAATTAATTTTAGGGCTAATACAAACGTTTGTTGATGAGCATCGATAATGGCCTGCTGGTTTAAGTTTTGTGACCCGGTAAAAATATGAAACCCTCTTAAATTAAGTGATTTAGGGTCTAAGCTGGATAAAATTTCCGGTAATTCTTCTTCATCGATACCAAATTGTTTGGCCCCACCAGCCATCTTCATGCCCGACGATTTTAGTTCAAACGCAGGATTGACTCTGATCGCGATATTGGGAAGCATGGTAAGTTTTTCACCAATTTCAATCGCCCGGTTTAATTCGTTAATAGATTCTACATGCAGGGTGATGCCGGCAATAATTGCTGCGGCTAAATCTTTTTTGGATTTTCCCGGACCGGCAAAACTGATCTTTGCTGCCGGCATTCCCGTTTGCATAGCCAGTAACATCTCTTTCCTGGAGGCTACATCAAAGCCATTGACTAAACTTGCTAACAGGCTCACGACGGGGGGGTAGGGGTTGGCTTTTATCGCATAGTGCAAGCTGATGCCTTGTGGCAGACTCTGTTTAAGCAGAGTCACCCGCTGTTCAATGAGTTTTCTGTCGTAGGCATAAAAAGGGGTGCCATCAACCAGTTGCTCGATTTCGGATAATGTTTTCTCGCCAATAAGCAATTGTGCCGTTGCGGTATTTATTAACCGGTGCACTTCATGCATGGGTTTTGTCTTATTCATTATTGCCCCTAAAAAAGTTTGCATAGTTGTGCGCCAATAGTGCCCTATCCAGTTTGCCATTAGTATTTTTCGGTAACTGGCTTAAAATAATTATTTCAGTAGGTTGCATAAAGTTTGCAAGCTGTGTGTGGCAATGACCCCTTAACTCTGCTTGCAGTGCTGCGGTGTTATCTTTGACCTCTTGCATTGCAACGACTACCAAAATTGCTTGCCCCAATTCGGGATGTGATACCCCAAGCGCAACCGCATCTATGGTTTTCGGGTGTTGATAAAAACACTCCTCAATTTCCATCGGGCTTATTCGATAGCCAGAGCTTTTGATCATTTCATCAGAGCGACCAATAAAAAATAGATCGCCGTCAACATCTCTTTTAACCATATCCCCAGAAAATACCGCCATTTGTTCACTAACAATACCTGCCGGTTTGTTCGGTACCGGTTTAAAGTGCAATGCCGTTTGTTCTGGTGCGTTCCAATAACCTTGTGCAACAAGAGGACCAATATGGACGAGTTCCCCGACTTCTCCAATTTCACATTCACTGCCATTACTTCTCACTATGATGATTTCGGCGTTGGGGATCGCTTGTCCCATAGACGTTGGTTTACGGTCAATTCTTTCGGGATCTAGAAACGTCGATCGAAACGCTTCCGTTAGCCCATACATCAGAAATGGCTGAGCATTTTTCATATTCTCTCGTAGGGTTTTCAACAAGTTTTGATTTAATGCCCCACCGGAGTTGGTAAAGTATCGAATCGATTTGCCTTTATTTTGCCAGTTGAGTTTGCATAGCTGGCTCCATAATGGTGGCACACCGGCGAGACCGGTTATCTGGTATTTCTCAATAGCTCTCAACACGTCTTGCGCCAGAAAGTAATCATGCAAAACAACTTCTGCGCCAACCAGTAAGGCCGTGGTGAGTTGGCTAAAACCATAATCAAAACTTAGCGGCAATAGCGCTAAAATCTTATCGTCAGCAGTGTTGGCTAAATAGCTGGCCACAGACCGAGCACCGGTCAATAAGTTTAAATGCGATAACACCACGCCTTTGGGTTTGCCGGTACTGCCTGAAGTATAAAATATTGCCGCCATATCGGTACTGATAGACTTGCTGTTTAAGGGGAGGGGTTGTGGATAGTCAGCCTTTTGCAACTGCCGCCAGGCAAGTAGATTTACCTGCTCACTGACATTGTCGATATGTTCAACATTTTCGCTATCGGTCAAAATAACGGTATGCAAATCAATAAGCTTAGTTAGCACCGGAGCAAGCGCTTTAAATCTGGCGCTATTGGTTATGAGTATTTTGATACGACAATCAGTGGCAATGTGTTCAACTTGGCTGGCTTTTAACAGTGGATTGATCGGCACAAACACGCCACCAGTTTGGCTGACAGCAAACATGCTCACCACCGCTTCAATGCCTTTGGCCAAATATACGCCAACCCGTTCGTGCCGGTCTAAGCCAAGCTGGCCCAAGACCAGATGCATTTTTTCAATCTGATTTTGCAATGCTTGGTAACTAAGGCTGTCTTGCTTTACTCTTATCGCAATTGCACCGGGTTTAAGCCGGGCTTGCGCTGCTATAATTTGGTGGATCAGATAGGCCATTTAGGTACTTAACATCTTGATTATTATTAAAATTAGGTTGGTAAATTAATTATGGTACAGCACTGCATAATTGCCACTAAATAGATAAAAATTATTTCAGTTCAGCACTATCGATCAGAAAATAATAGTGCAGCTAGTATCTATGGTGTGCATTTTGAAACGCTGTCTCCCTGAGGATGTAAACTTTAACGGGATAAGAATGGCTGTTAATAGGCCACAGGTTGTCGGAATATTTTACACCTAACTTTTTATGTTTAATAAAATCCATATAAAACAATGCGTTAAATTGTGGCAAGGGTTTTGCATTCATTCGTATAGCAAAATTCATCTCTGATTGATTTTGCAAAAAATCAATTATTTTAATATCTAAGGTTTCGGGAGGGATCAAATGATGAAAAAAATTATATTTATTTTCATTACTTTACTGTTCAGTGCCAGTTCTAACGCAGGTACATTGTGTAGTATGAGCATATCTACAGATACAACAGATCTATGTACTATTCAGGAAAGCGGCGGCGAAATATTTCTTATCACCGATACCGATGATGGCAATATAGGGACCTGGCTCTTTGAAAGAAATGCCAGCTTTATGAACTCTTTTGGTATTTACAATCCGTATAATCCAAGTCAAAAATTAGAGATATTTGCTCAAAGCAACACGACGGTAGGCTTGTTTGCTAACCTAAGTTGGGATGATGGTGAATTTACCAGTGGCTCGACCACGTTGGATTTTGGCTCTGGAGTTATCCACTTTGGTGTGTATTCTGTAACCGATGCTGGAACTTGGTACTCAGAATCCTCTCTCAATGGTGGTGTTGATCATTTCTTAGCTTTTTATACGGAGCATGCTGGCAACTATCCGTTTAACCAAGCAAGTGTTATTTTTGCGCTAGACGATCAATTAGGGAGTCCTGATCGGGACTATAACGATATGATCACTGGTTGTTCGAATTGTAAGCCGGTGCCTGAGCCAGGTACCCTAGTGTTACTATCTGCTGCCTTATTTGGGCTGATTCTAGGACGGAAAAAAATATTTTAATTAACATTACGTTAAAGTAAAAAAAACCAGAAATGTGAGTTCCTGGTTTTTTTGTACATGGATATATGTACTTATACCCGGCAGGCAGGACAGCCTTTAGAGGGTGATTGCACTGCAAGGTTTAACACTTTAGTGGTGGTGGGCCGGGCGACACTAGCATGCGCTTATTATTTCAATGGTTGCTCACAACCTGCAACTTTTTTATTTTGGGCTATAATTGGTTTGACATAAAATTGAGGATGAAAACCCTCCGCTAATTAATAAAAATAACTCCAAGGAAGACAAATGAAGAGGCTATTGTTAATCACTTCTTTGTTGCTGTTTAGCTGCAACAACTCGAAATCAGCGGAAGAATACTTGCTTACTGGCCAAAGTGCCATCGCCAACAAAAATTATAAAATTGCCGTTATCGAATTAAAAAACGCTTTGTTACAACGGCCAAAATTAGCAGAAGCGCGATTTTTATTAGGTACATCATACTTTTTTACCGAGCAATTACCTGCGGCTAGGAAAGAATTACAAAGAGCGCTTGAATTAGGCTTTGACCCTAATAAAATCATAACATTCTTACTTCGTATCGATATTTTACTAGGAAAGCTTGAGTTTGTAGAAAATTATGGACAAGAAGATCATGCTCTCACACCTGAAACCATAATTGAATTACATACTGTTTTTGGGGGAAGTTTGATCATTCGCGGTCAAATAACCGAAGGCTTGTCGTTGTTACATAAGGTAATGTCATTCGAACAAAAGCATGACTTTTTTTATCAATTAGCCAAAGCTTGGCTAGCGGCAACGAATGATCAAATAGATGAAGCGATAAAGTTAACCTCCACACTTAGTGAAGCGGATAACGAATTTAATGATGCTTTGTTATTAACTGCTCGATTGTACGCATTTGCTAAGCAATATGAATTGGCTGCGACAAAATATGATCAGTTTTTAACGGTTCACCCTAATAATTTTATTGCACAGATGAGCTATATCGAGCTATTAATTGCCACTAATGATCTCAATAAAGCGGAAAACCAGGTCGATAAACTGTTAGCTTTGTATCCAAGGTACCCCAGTATTAATGCCTATAAAGCCGAGCTTGCATTTTTAGTGCACCGTTTTCAATCGGCTACAGACTATGCAAATATTGCCTTGGCCACACAGCCATCTTTATTTAAAGCCAACTTAATTGCGGGATTAAGTTATTACCAACAACAAAACGATGAGATGGCTTATCATCACCTAATTTTAATTGAAGATTATTTACCTCCCTCTCACCTGGTATTTCAAGTGTTATCCTCATTGAAATTTCAGTTAGGTTATTCTGCTGAGGCGGTGACTAAAATAGATCAACTTGAGAAATTTAGTGCCGCTGATTTTCGATTATTGTCGAATGCTTCCAGTGCTTTAATCAAATCGGGTGATCGCGACAAAGCTCAAGAGTATATAGAACAGTTAAATAAGTTAGAGGTGTCGGGTCATCAAAAACTCACCCAACGTGGTGTATTGAAGTTATCTGTTAATGACAAAACGGGCATTGATGACCTAAAACAAGCCCTGGCAGAGAATCCAAATTATCTGAAAGCCCAGATTGCTATTTTATATAATTACTTAAATAATAATCAGTTAAGCCAAGCGCTAAGTTTTGCCAATGCGTTGATCAGCAACAATCCAGAAGAAGAGCTGGGTTACCTTGCCAAAGGCATTGTCTTGCAAACACAGAATTACCCTGAAATAGCTGAAGCATCATTCAGGCAGGCCCTTACAAAAAATCCAGAAAGTATTGGGGCTAAATTCAATTTGTCTACTTATGATGTTCAGAACAAAGATTATCAAGCGGCATATCAAAAGCTGGTAGAAATATTAGATAAAACCCCAGAACATCGAGCAGCATTGGAGCGACTCGTTAAATTATCTACGGTTTGGCAAGACAAACAGAAAGTTCTGGATTTCATTAAAAAACTTAGAGTTGCGTACCCTGATAAAATTATCCTGTCATTGGCTGTTGCCAGAACTTTTGAGAACTTAAATCAACAAGATAACGGCTTAAAGCTATTATTAAATTTACAAAAAACAGCCGATAATAATATTCAATACCTGCAGACATACGCCTTAATGAGTTATAGGGCAGGTGATTTTGCTAAAGCGGAAGAGTTGTTTAATAAAATCATAGGTTTATCGGCCAAGGATCTCAAGGCAAATGTGGGTTTGATTTCCTCGTTAGGTGCGCAAAACAAAAATCAACAGGCTTTAGCAAAAATAAAAAATGCTCAAGCCCTATTTCCTGGCAACTCAAACTTAGTCATTTATGAAGCAAATTATTTGCTTAAAATCGGCGAAGTAGCTGAAGCCGAGAACTTGCTTGCGATAATAAAAGAGAATACGGTAATTAGGACGTTATTGTTAAGGGTAAAGATAAAGCTCAACGCCGTGAAAGATCAGCATCAACGGGCGCTAGAATTTGCTGAAGAACTGTATGGCATAAGTCCAAACTTACAAAATTCTTTTACTTATGCTCAGATATTGCAACGTTTAAGCGAAAATGAATTGGCACTAATTATTGTCAATAAGGCGATGGTAAAATATGGCAGTTCATTAGCTCTCGAAAGTTTAAAGGCGGAATTGAATGTTGGCATTGATCCTGAAAACTCGGTTGATATTTATCAAAAACTGGTTAACGAAAATCCAGATAATCCTGTCGTGCTTAATAATTTTGCCTGGGCAGCTATTATGGCAAAGCAATATGAATTAGGCCTTGAAGTTGCGCAAAAAGCGGTGAAATTAGCGCCTGATCAGCCGCAAATAAAAGATACCTTAGCACTTGCCTATTTGCGTGTTGGACAATACCGCAGGGCTGAAACTTTATTCGAAGAAGCTCTTGAATCTCTTCCGGTTGATGGCGATATATCATTACATTACGCTGAAACATTAATTTATTTAAACAAATTTGAGCGGTCAAAGGAAATCCTTGATAAATTATCTTCAAGCCTTGAAAAACAGGCGCTATTAAATTTACTGAAAAAACATGCAGAATAGCTTTTACTGCTTACGGTCCAACAACGGCAACATCGAACAGACATTTTTTTGGCAAAAGTGCAGTCATTAATTTTTGTTCTATACTGTTATTGGAAATTCACAACAATAATTATTAAGAATGACAAGGAAGAACCATGCGATTACTTCTCCTCCTCACCGTTTTGTTTATTGCGGGCTGTAATAGTTCTAAAACCACAGAGCAGTTAATCAGCGAGGCCAAAACGGCAATGGCAAACCGGGATTATAAGGTGGCCATCATCATCCTGAAAAATTCTGTGGCGCAGACGCCAGATTCGATTGATTCCAGATATTTGCTCGGTAAATCGTATCTGCTAACCGGCCAATTTTCGGGTGCTAACAAGGAACTGGCAAGGGCCTACGAATTAGGTGGAGACAGTAACGTAATTTTCCCGTTATTAATCAGGACTAAACTACACTTAGCTGATTTTGATGCCATCGACACCTACTTGCAAAACGACTGGCTGAAACCGCAGACCCTGATGGAATTAAACTACCTTGCTGGCATTGGCCTGACCATGATGGGTCAAGCAACACGTGGGATTTTGTTAGTTAATAACGTTCTGGCGCTTGAGCAAAGTGACAATTTTTATTTTCAATTATCCAAAGCCTTCATCGCGGCAAAAAATGATCAGTTAGAAGAGGCGATTGCATTAACGGCATTATTGAGTAAAAACGATAATGAATTTAATGATGGGTTATTGTTAAATGCTAACTTGAATGCGCTGGCAACGCATAACCAGCTTGCTCTCGCTAACTACGAACGTTATATAAACGCTCATGGTTATAATTTATTCGCCCGAGTGGGTTATATTTCTTTATTAGTAAAAATGAAGGACTTAGATAAAGCTGAATGGCAAGTTGATGCACTGCTAAAAAATAATCCTACCTCACCCATTCTCAGCGTACAAAAAGCAGAGATCTCATTTTTGCAGCAGAACTATGAACAAGCCGCGGATTATGCCAATACCGCGATTCTAACGATGCCACACTCGTATCGAGCAAATTTAATTGCTGGTCTTAGTCATCACCAAATTAAAAATTCTGAGTTGGCTTACCATCATTTAATCCAGATCAAAGATGTCATGCCCAAGGGGCATATCGGCAGTCAGATCCTTGACAGCTTAAGATTATCATTAGGTTATACCGAAGAAGTACTTACCGATATAGATGCAAAAACTAACATTACCGAAGATGACTTTAATTTGCTATCTTCGGCAAGTTTTGTGTTGATGCGTGAAGGTAATAAAGCGCGGGCGAGAGAATACATCAATAGATTGGAGTTGGTTGAAGTTGAAAGCCCTAGATCATTGAGCCAAAGAGGTTTGTTAAAGCTAGCGATTAATGATGAGTCGGGATTGAAGGATTTAGAGCAGGCGATCACGGTTTCTCCTGAATTCGCTCTGGCCCGCATCGCCTTGTTAAACAACCACCTCGACAATAACAATTTCGAACAAGCAATGTCCGTTGCCAATGAATGGATTGTTGCCAGGCCTGATGCCGATGGCGGTTATTTAGCCCAGGGGCTTGTTTGGCAAAGGAAAAATAATGACGAGCAAGCAAAAATTTCATTTAATTTGGCGTTAGCAAAGAACCCCGATAGTACGGGTGGCAAATTTAACCTGGCACTTTACGATATTTTAGAGGAAAAGTTCCAGGCCGCTTATGTTAAGTTGGCAGAAATATTAGCCAAAAGCCCTAATCACCGCGGTGCGCTGGATCGAATGGCCGGAATATCTATGCGCATCGAAGATCAACAAACGGTTCCGGCATTTTTCACGCAACTGCTTGAACAGTCACCTGAGAATATTGACTTAGTGGTCGCCCTGGCCAAGTCTTACGAAAATTTGCAGGACCGAGAAAAAGGCCTGGCGACCTTAGCCCGGGCTAAAGTTGCGGCAGATAAAAATGTTTTCTATCTTGTTACTTATGCCGATATGAACCTTAGAGCCAGACATTTTGATAAGGCGGAGGAGTTATTTGCCAAGCTGTTAGAAACATCACCCAAACATCAACACGCTCTGCTCGGGTTAATATTTTCCTATGAGGCGCAAAAAAAGTATCAACTGGCGCTTAAGCACGTGAAAAAAGCACAGCAACTATTTCCGCAGAACAAAAATTACCGGTTATTTGAAGTCAATTTTTTATTAATGCTTGATGAGATTGAAAACGCAGAACAGACTTTGACAGCAGTTAACTCACAGCAGGTGAGTAGACCATTATATTTGGCTCTTAAAATGGCTTTGCATCTCGCTAAAAATGAGTATGAACTTGCCAATGAGTACGCACAAGAACGGCATCAACTCGCGCCAAATAATCAAAACGCACTGCGCTATGCCTTAATTTTACACAGATTAAAGCAAAATCAGTTAGCTGAAAAAGTAGTTACCTCGGCAATTGAGCAAAATGGCAGTCATCCTGCCCTGGAAACGTTGCTGGCCGAGTTAAATATAGAGATGAACCCGGAAAAATCTTTCACTATTTATCAAAATATGGCAAAGCAACAACCGGATGATTTTGTCGTATTAAATAACCTTGCATGGTCGGCAATTATGACGAATAAATACGAATTAAGCTTAGCTTATGCGCAAAAAGCGGAAAAAATTGCACCCGAAATGCCCCAGGTGCTAGATACATTGGCGGTTGCCCTGATGCGTAACGGCAAATATCAGGAGGCAGAGAAGCTGTTAATAAAAGTTACCCAAGCATTGCCTGACGATACTGATGTGTCAATGCATTACGCTGAGGTATTGATTCATCTAAATAAGTTAAGCGAGTCTAAACTTGTGCTTGCCAACATTGAGGAAAGTCCCAAAAAGCAGAAAATACTCGACTTATTGGCAAATATTAATGGCTAGTTGGCAATTTTTGGTTAAATTTGTATTTGGGAGCTCTTTATTGCTCTTTACCGCAAGCAATTATGCGTCATCGCTGGTAGAGACAATTATACGGGTGAAACCAGCTATCGTTGGCATCGGCACTCATGCCCCAACCGGGCGTCCACAAAATGTTCTCTATGGCACCGGTTTTGTCATAGGTAATGGCCAATATGTAGCTACCAATTATCATGTCATCGCGAGTGAGGAAGACCCGCAAATTATTAATCATCATGTTATTTTTACCGGCTCTGGCAAACAAGGTGAAATTTTTCAGGCCACTGTGGTGGCGCGTTCGAAGGAACATGACTTAGCGATTTTAAAACATCATGGACCGCCATTATTGCCAATGACATTAGCAACCAGCGCCTTTATTGGCGAAGGTAGTGCTGTGGCCTTTACCGGGTTTCCAATAGGAGCGGTTCTTGGCTTGTATCCAGTTACCCATCAAGGTTTTATTGCCAGTATAACGCCTGTCGTGATCCCTGCCAGAGCCTCTGCTGAATTGTCTGCGTCGATGATAAAACTATTAAAAGAACCTTATTTTGTTTATCAACTCGATGCCACTGCATACCCAGGTAATAGTGGTAGTCCGGTTTATGATATTGATAAGGGAATGGTTGTAGCAGTAATAAATAAAGTATTGGTACAAAAGACTAAAGAGGCAGCGATCACCAATCCAAGTGGCATTACTTATGCGATACCGATAAAGTTTTTGCATGAATTAATCGCCAATTCTCACTTAGATATTCATGCTAACTGATTATTCACTGAGACTTTTTTCGTGGGATGATGGCGGCCTTTGTTGACTAATACTGACTTTTCGGGCTGGCAGCAAGGCTGAAATTGCAACCAACTCTATGCCATTCATGGCTAAAGTCGGAAGCATTTTCTTTATTACCCGAAGTGTCTCAGGATGCGGATGAGCAATGGCTATAACGGCACCTTCTTGCTTGCTGGTTGAGATCAGTTTATGAAATTGCTGTTCAATATATTTCTCATCAATTTTATTATCCAGAAACATATGGCGGTGTAAGCTTGGTACGCCTACGCGCCGCGCGACATACTCCGCTTGTGAGTATTTGCTAGTTCTTGAGTCTAAGAAAAATAAATCATTATCTTTTAAAAATTGCATGGTCCAGGCCATGGGTTCAGACATTTGCGTTAAGCGGCTACCCATATGATTATTTACGCCAATCACATGTGGGATATCGGCCATTGACGCAGCCAAGGTCTTTTTGACATTGGCTTCATCCATACTTGAAGTCAGCGCACCGGGACCTAAGAGTAAATTGTTGATCGACTCCATTGGCACATGCAATAAAATTTCACGTTGCTGAGAGTTGCCACGTTCGGCTAATTCTCGGCCAAATGGGGTGTGTGGTAATACCGAAAAAGTAACTTGTTTTGGTAGCTGTAGGGCTGACTTGTCTGTCGCGCGATAACCGATATCATCAAGAACGATAGCGATTTTGTCTTTACTTTGAGCCAAAGCGTCTGGGCTGAAAAAACTAAAAATCACTAAAATAATTAAAGAAAAAAATATATGCACAGAGGATTCTTATTTTTATAAATATACATGGATTTTACCATGCTTGTTAATATTCAGAATAACAATAATATTTGTTAAAATCGAGCGCTAAAAATGAAATCAGTAGTTTATACAAATACTTACAGAGCACTGCCGTTGGGGAGAAAAAATAATGTGGCGCTACTGGCCAAGGTCAATTAAAGGCTGAAAACTACCTTGTACATTGTACCCTTATCCCCTGCACCAAAGCTTAGGATTTACCGGTTTTCCTTGATGACGAATTTCAAAATATAATCCCGACCGGCTTTGTCCACCTGACTGGCCTACTAAGGCAATAGGTTCACCAATTTCTACCCTGTCACCGACACTTTTCAGTAGGGTTTGGTTGTGTCCATACAAACTCATATAGCCATCGCCGTGATCAATTACTATTACCAGGCCATAGCCTTTTAACCAGTCGGCGAACAGCACAGTACCGTTATGAATGGTATTCACGTTGTTACCAACCGATGCGTTTAATAGCACGCCTTTCCAGCGTAGATAGCCTTGTTTCTTGGTACCAAAATTATGAGCAATACGTCCTTTCACCGGCCATTTAAGCTTTTTCTTTAGCTTGCTTAAGCCTTTTAATTCTTTTTCTCGTTGCAACTTTGCCTGAATGCGAGCTAAGGTTTGGATCAGTGATTTTTCTTCACTTTCAAGTTTGTTTAAGCGCTGTTTGCTCGACAAAATTTGTGAATTTAGTGCTTTCAAGGTGGCTTGGCGTTGATCTTGCCTCGTTTCAATGGCTTGTTTTTGTGCAAGCTGTTGTTGCACTAACTGTTGCAGTTGCTCTGCTTGTTCTAATTGTTGTTGCTCTATTTTAGCAAGCTCGGTGATGACTTGTTCAAAATTTTCAATGCTGCTCATTCGGGCATCATTTAGGTACTGATAATAGGTTAAAGTGCGCTCTACTTTACTCGGATCTTGTTGATTTAAAAGTAGTTTTAAATAGTCATGATGGCCGGCAGAGTAGGCGCTACGAATTTGTTCTGCCAATACAGATTCTTGCTGTTGCTTGTTTTTTAGCAGAACTTGCTGCTGTTGTTTTAGCTTGTTAATTTTATCCTGGGTGAGTGCTTGCTGCTTGCTGGTGGCATTCATTTTCGCCGCGCTGGCGGCTATCGCTAAATCATCACTTTTAAGCTGCTGCTCAATCCGTTGTTGTTGCTTATTACTAAGTTCTATTTGTGTTTTTTGTTGCTCTATTTTTTGTTTAATATCGGTTAAATCTTTTTTCGTGTCATTACTTTGGGCAGCACTAAGGGTTGGCAGAAAACTGACCAAACAAAGTAAGCCAATCGATAAAGGCTGCATTGTCTTTATCGATGGTGTCATACCAGTTCGCGTAATGATGTGATCAATTGAGAATGATATAAAAAGCTTTAGAACAATTGAAATTTTGAAGAGATAGTTATTCATATCTTTTTGAAATTTCAGGAAGTTATCAAGCTTTTTATGCATTCCCGAAGGGTAACTCATATGTTGTTTATATGAGTTTTTCAATGACCAGATCATTATACGGATTGGTATTACACAAGCATGGGAAATAGCAACAGCCTTCCTTGTTAACTTAGTCACTAATTTAACCACTAACTCAATCTCTGCCTTTAGTCTTTAACTTGCATTAACGATGACCCTGTCATTTCATCAGGTTGTTCCATCGCCATTAAATGCAAAAGGGTAGGGGCAATATCACTCAACGCACCGGTGTCTGCTACTTCGGCATCGCGGCCTACATAAATTAATGGCACAGGTTCACAAGTATGCGCGGTATGAGCCTGACCGCTTTCGCTATTTACCATCATTTCAGCATTGCCATGGTCGGCGGTAATTAAACATTCACCACCATTTTTTTGTAATGCGGCAACCACTCGCCCAATAGAAGCATCAACCGCTTCACAAGCTTTTACCGCGGCATCAAATTTACCGGTATGACCGACCATGTCACCATTGGGGTAATTACAAACAATCAAATCGAATTCACCACTGTCGATGGCCGCCACTAAGTTGTCGGTAAGTAAAGTGGAGTTCATTTCTGGTTGCAGATCGTAAGTGGCGACTTGTGGTGAAGGCACTAAAATACGCTGTTCGCCAGCGAAGGTATCTTCTTTACCTCCACTGAAAAAGAAAGTGACATGCGCGTATTTTTCGGTTTCTGAAATTCTAAGCTGAGTTTTGTCATGTTTTTGCAACCACTCACCTAACACATTGTTTAGCACCGCTGGTGGAAATGCCGCGGGGGCGTTGATATCTGCTGCGTATTGAGTAAGCATGACAAATTCACTATTTTGTAAAACGTGCTTACGCTCAAAACCGGCGAAATCCGCTTCGGTAAAACAGCGACTAAACTGACGGGCGCGGTCGGCTCTAAAGTTCATAAAGATTAATGAATCACCGTCAACCATCTTAATTGAATCACCTTGTGCATCCAAGATGCTGGTGGCTTTGACAAACTCATCATTTTCTTCACGCTGGTACGCAGCTGTTAAGCCATCAACGGCAGTTGTTGCCGTATATAATGACTCACCACTTAACAGTAAGTTGTAGGCTGCTTCTACTCGTTCCCAGCGTTGGTCTCTGTCCATGGCATAATAACGACCAATTAATGACGCTACCTGACCATTACCTAGCTCAGCAAACTTTTGTTCTGCTTTTGCCAGTGTTGCTTCGGCGCTACGCGGCGGGGTATCACGGCCATCAAGAAAGGCATGCAAAAATACTTTTTTCGCGCCACGTTCTTTCGCCATATCAAGCAGGGCTAAAATATGCTCCTCATGGCTATGCACGCCACCCGGTGACATCAAACCAAAAACATGAATGGCTTTATCTTTGCTTACGGCTTTATCAATGGCACTTATCAGCGTTTCATTTTGTTTAAATTCTCCGGTTGCAATCGCTTTGGTGATGCGAGTGAAATCTTGATAGACAATGCGACCGGCACCTAAATTTACATGACCAACTTCTGAATTGCCCATTTGTCCGTCTGGCAGACCTACCGCCATGCCTGAGGTTTCAATTAGCATATTCGGGTAATTTTGTTTTAAGTCATCCAGTACCGGAGTATTGGCATGAAAAATTGCGTTTGAATCGGTGTTTTCACGATATCCCCATCCGTCTAGAATTAATAATGCCATGGTCTTTTTCTGGTTCATACTGATGCCTTGCTAATGAGAATTGCTAAATATTGGGTAATTGCGTCCAATTCTGCCAAATATCTGTGCTCAGGGCTACCGTTGTTGGTAAATCAACCAGTATTTATTATAACGATTTAACATATCACTGGCATCTTAAAGTGCAAACGGTATACTTGTCACCTTTATAAATGCGTATCAAAGTATTGCTGCGCCGAATATACGATATACACAGAGTAAGAGTACTATGGATCAATACATCACATTTGCCGTAAATAACCCAATGTTAAGTATGGCGTGGTTGGCAATTGCCACTATGTTGGTATTTATTACCATTAAGAGCAAATTGTCAAAAATTAAAGAAATCAGCACTCAGCAGTTAACGCTGTTAGTAAACCGTGAAAATGGCGTGATTGTCGACATTCGCAGCGAAGCTGATTTTAACAAGGGCCATATTATCGGCTCAAAACAGCACTCACTGGAAAAAATTAACAACAATGACCTGGTTGCCCTTGAAAAAGAAAAAGCCAATCCCATTATAGTTGTATGTGCTGCTGGTATGAGTGCATCGAAAGCGGCTAATGCGTTAGCAAAAGCCGGTTTTGCTCAGGTAAATATCCTAAAAGGTGGATTCTCAGCTTGGCAAAGTGCAAGTTTACCAGTCGCTAAATAAACGCATTTACAAGGCAAATTTATGGCAAACGTTGTTATTTATACTCGCATGACTTGTGGATTTTGCGTAAGAGCAAAATCGCTGTTACAACACAAACAAGTTGAGTTTGACGAAATTAGTATCGACTTACAGCCAGAAAAACGTGCCGAAATGATCCAGCGCAGTAATGGTGGAATGACAGTGCCGCAAATTTTCATTAACAATAACGCCATCGGCGGTTGTGATGAGTTAATGGCTCTGGAATATTCTAAACAATTGGATACGCTTTTAAGCGCTCAGGCGTAATTTAAATAAACAATAACTGTTACAATTAAGATAGCAGTAACCAACAAGATAAATTAGGAAATACAGATCATGTCTGAAGAAAACCAAACTCCGGCAGCTAACGGCGGCGACGCACCAGCTGCACAACCAGCATTCGCTATTCAACGTATTTACACAAAAGATGTATCTTTTGAATCTCCAGCAGGACCGGCAATATTCCAAAAAGACTGGCAACCAGAAATTAAGTTAGATCTTGATACGCGTTCAAGCAAATTAGCGGACGACACCTATGAAGTGATCTTAGCATTAACGGTAACTGCTAAATTAGGCGAAGAAGTTGCCTTTTTATGTGAAGTACAACAAGCGGGTATTTTCACTGTTGGTAACATGCCTGAGCCACAAATTGCTCACACTTTAGGTTCTTTCTGCCCTAATACATTATTTCCATACGCTCGCGAAGCAGTTAGCGGCTTAGTTTCTCGTGGTACTTTCCCACAATTAAACTTAGCGCCGGTTAACTTCGACGCATTGTTTGCTTCATACGTACAAAAACGTGCAGCCGAAGCGAAAGCAGCGCAAGAAACAGCTGACGCATAATCGATGTCAGTTAAAGCTGATATTAGTGTTATTGGAGCAGGGTCGTACGGCACTGCTCTTGCTTTTTGCTTAGCCCGAAATTCTCATAAAACTTTATTATGGGGCAGAAGTGCTGAGCATGTACAAGCGATGGCTGCAAAGCGCAGCAACGAAAAATACCTGCCCGGATTTACCTTTCCCGAAACTTTATCTCTACAGGCCGACTTAGCCGTTGCGATCAAAGCCAGCACCAACATATTAATCGTCGTGCCAAGCCATGCTTTTGTCGATATGTTAGAGCAAATTAAGCCTTATTTAACGCCGCAGCATAAAATTGCCTGGGCGACCAAAGGGTTAGACCCTAAAGAAGGCCGGTTATTACAAGATGTTGCCCAAGACATTTTAGGTGAAGACGTAAGTTTAGCGGTAATATCAGGCCCTACGTTTGCCAAAGAGATGGCTGCTGGCTTGCCGACCGCAATTTCTTTAGCGTCAACCGACGATGCCTTTGCCAAAACCTTGTCCGATTTATTGCATTGTGAAAAAACCTTTCGGGTGTATCAAAACGATGACTTTATCGGCGTGCAATTAGGCGGTGCGGTGAAAAACGTGATCGCCATTGGTGCCGGAATTGCCGATGGCATTGGCTTTGGTGCGAATGCCCGTACGGCATTAATTACTCGAGGCTTGGCCGAGATGACCCGCCTAGGTGCTGCCGTTGGCGCGCAAAGCGCTACGTTTATGGGGATGGCTGGCCTGGGCGATTTGGTATTAACCTGTACCGATAATCAATCGCGAAACCGTCGTTTTGGCTTGGCGTTGGGTGCCGGTGACACGGTTGAGCACGCCATCGACAGTATTGGTCAGGTAGTTGAAGGCTATCGCAATACCAAAGAAGTGTACATGCTGGCGAAACGCTATCAGGTAGAAATGCCAATTGTTGAACAAATTTATCAAGTGCTTTATCAAGACTTGCCGGCGAAAGAGGCGGCGATTAACTTGTTAAGTCGGGATAGAAAAACCGAGTAGTTGCAATGCACAGATTGAATCAGTAAAAAACGTCCGTCTGGACGTTTTTTTGATTCATCTCTGAATCAATCAGCATACGCTTCATCCCTGAATCAAACCGCGCCGTTAAAGTCTAACTGACGCCAGGCTTCATAGACAATCACCGCCACTGAATTGGATAAATTCATGCTTCTTGAGTCGGCCAGCATTGGAATACGAATTTTGTGTTCATCGGGTATTAAGTCACGCACCGAATCAGGCAAGCCCCGGGTTTCAGCGCCAAAGATAATATAATCGCCAAGCTCAAATGTTACATCATCGTGAAAACGGGTGGCTTTGGTGGTGGAAGCATAGACACGTTTGGGCTGTTCGGTTTTGATGAACTCATCATAACTTTTATGAATTTTCAAATTGGCAAACTCGTGATAATCAAGGCCAGCTCTACGTAAACGTTTGTCGTCAAGATCAAACCCTAACGGTTCTATTAAATGCAAACGAAAACCACTATTGGCGCATAAGCGAATAATGTTACCGGTATTGGGCGGGATCTCGGGTTCGAACAGAACAATGTCTAACATAATTGGTATTGGATCAAAAAAATAAAGAAATCATTATACAACGGCAGGCGGTTAAGTTTAAAATTATTTAGAGTCTGATATTTATTATTAAAGAGTAGTGGTTAGCAATGCAAGCAAAAGATTATGACAGTTTAGTGAAACTGGCCAGCAAGGCTGCCATTGCCGTTGCTTTTATTTTGGTGGTGAGCAAGCTTTATGCCTGGTGGGTTTCTAGTTCGGCGGCAATGTTGGCCTCGACTACCGATTCATTACTGGATGTGTTTGCCTCGCTGACCAGTTTTATCATACTGAAATATTCTTTGACCCCTGCGGATAAAGAGCACAAGTTTGGCCATGGTAAAGCGGAAAATCTCGCCGCCCTAATGCAATCTTCCTTTGTCTTAGGTTCAGCTTTGCTGCTTATATTCCATGGGGTTGACCGACTAATGAACCCACAACCGATACTGCATACGAGTCTTGCCATTGCGATCAGTATTGTGGCGATAGTGTTAACCTTGGCGTTAGTGATATTACAAAAAATGGTGATCAGAAAAACCAAGTCGGTAGCCATTTCGGCCGATTCCTTGCATTACCAATCGGATTTATTTCTCAACCTCGGGGTGATCATTGCCTTAGTATTAAGCCAGTATGAAATCGCCCAGGCCGATGGTTTATTTACCATCTTTGTTGGCCTCTTTTTAATTACCGGCGCCGTCAATATTGTCTATCAAAGCGTGCACGATTTAATGGATAAAGAATTGGATGATGAAGAATTGGCAATGATTGAGCAAGTCATTAATGAAAACCCAAAAGCGTTAGGTTTTCACGAGCTCAGAACCAGACAAGCGGGAAAAATGAAGTTTATTCAGTTTCATCTTGAACTGCCTGATCATTTGCCATTAGTGCAGGCGCATAAAATCGCCGATGATATTGAACAGGCGCTAATGGCTCAGTTTGTCCACACCGAAGTGCTTATTCATCAAGACCCGCAATCGGTAGTGCCAACAGAGTTGTCTAAATTACAAAAAAATTGATGTTGAGCAAACCAATTAAGGGTTTCTTTAAGTGCGTGATTGCGGATGTCATCTTGCTCAAACAATAGCTCATGCAACGCATTCTCTATCACTACCGGCTTACCGCCTGGACATGAACGCGGTTGTAACTGATGCAGTTGCTGGCAAAATTGTGTTTGTTTTTCATTGCTAACCACAGTATCGCTTGCCGCTTGTAGCACTAATAGTGGAGTCTTTATTTCGTCGATGTTGGCAAATATTTGTGCTTCAGCTTTCATCGCAGCGTTAAGCCAGGCTAACGTTACACCGCCTAGTTGTATCTCTGGCGTTTGTTGATAAAGCTGCTTAAAGTGCTGATATCTAATTTCCGATTGCATTAAATCATTGTCGGCAAATGGCTTGCTTTGATACGGCCCATGACCAAAAAAATAGGCGGATTGGTCACTAAATAAATCATCGACAAAATGACTGATTTTAATCAAAGGTTTACCAAGCCAGTCGGGAATGTTGCCACCATTTACCGCAATCATCGGTGAAGACAACACCACGGCTTTGAAGGTGTTGGGGAATTTTTGTGCATAGAGTGTTGCTATGGTACCACCCATAGAATGCGCCAACAGATACAAGTTGTCACCACATTGAGGCATCACATAGGTGTTTAACCATTGATGCATATCGATGACGTAATCATTAAAACCGTCGACATAACCTTTATCTTTGTCTGCTAATTCGCGCTGTGACAATCCCTGACCACGATGGTCTATCATTGCAACGTTGTAACCATTGTTATGCAAATCAAAGGCAAGTTCTTTATATTTAAGATAGCTTTCACTACGTCCCGATGAGAGCACGATGCATTGCTGGTGTTTAGATTTGGTAAATAACGCAAAATGTATGTTTAGTTGATCGTAACTTTTGAAAGAGGAAAATTCACCGTTTTGCCAAAATTGGTTAATTTCAGTTTGCTTAGCAAGGAACTGATGTTCTTGCGTAAATTGATATGGTTTGGCCATTACGGTCATAGAATTTAAACCCAGTGATGCAATCAAGAGAAGTAAAAAGCGCATAAGTGAAAACAGTGTTTTTTGGCTAATAGTTACCTCGTAGCATACGGCAATTCGATGGTGACTTTCAATCCTGGATTTTCAATGTCTGCCGTTGCCGCTTGCGCATAAATTTTACCGTGGTGAGATTCAACCGCACGACTGGCTATGGCTAATCCTAAACCGGTACCGCCGCTGACTCTATCTCTTGCCTGGGCGGTACGATAAAATGGTTTGAAAATTTTCTGCAATTGCTCTGCCGCCACACCTTTACCCTGATCGCAAATGCTGAACACTATGGTATTATTTTGCAAAGCTAATGAGATATCGATTTGTGCAGACGCCGGACTAAAGCGAATGGCATTATTGAACAGGTTCTCTATGGCGCTGGCGAGTAATTGCGCATCTGCGGTGATGTTAATGGTGGTAGGGTTTGTAAAAGTAACGGTGACTTGTTTTTCCTTCAGCACATATTCGGCGTCATCAATCATGTTGCTAATGAGTTCATTGAAATTCACCGGTTGCAGGTGAGTTTGTTGCAACTGGTTTTCTAAACGAGATAACTGCAACGCTTGCGCGATCATTTCATCCAGACGTTGTATCTCAATATTGAAGCGCTGAAAATATTTTTCCAATTCAACCGGTTTGTGTTCAACTTTATTGGCTAAAGATAACGCCAGTTGTAGCCTGGTTAACGGTGAACGTAACTCATGAGAGACATCACCTAGTAAGCGCTGCTGGGCGGCAATGGAGGCGTGTAAACGCTCGGCCATAGAGTTAAACGCTTGCCCAAGTTGACCCACTTCATCGAAGCGGTGATCAAATTCTGGCACTCGGGTGGATAAATCACCACTACCGAATTGTTCGCTGGCGCGGGTCAGTTTTTTCAATGGCCTGATTAAATACCAGGACAATAACCAGGACAATAACGCGGTCACCAATAAACCGGTAAATATTCGCAGCCAAAATGGCATTTGCTTGAGCATCCCGGCAAAGTCCTTGGGACGTACTGGTTTGCCGGTAAATAGCTGATACTGACGATTATTCAATGTGATGGTAATCGGTCCTATCAATTGGTAACCAAACAAGTGTAATGCGACTGGCTGAGTAAATTTCTGCGCATTAATATTATCCAGTACCTCGGGATGAGGATATTTGCTATTGGTGATAATTTTACCGTTGGCTCTAGATTTTAACCAAATCCCTCTGGATAAACGACGGTCTTTATCGGCAATCAGTCGCAGTACATTTCCTGGTTGGCGCTTTGCCAGAGAGTTAATCCGGCTAACGGTTTTAGTTAACTGCTGTTGCTGGTTCTCATTAAGTGCAGTGACTTGATTAAACTCGGTAAACTGTAATGATACCCAACGGGTAACCAATATCGCACTTATCGCAATGATCCAAAACCCTAAAAATACTTTTAGCGTAAGTGATGAGAATACAGATCTTAATGGCATCAATACGCTACCCTTCACCACTCATAAATACATAGCCGACACCACGTATGGTTTTAATTTTCTCGAGTGCTGAATGTTGTTGTAATTTGCGGCGAATGTTGCTGATATGCATATCTATGCTGCGGTCATAGGCGCTTAACGGCCGGTTTAACACTTGCTCAGACAGCTGCTCTTTTGAGACAATAGTATCCAGATTTTCCATTAATAAATGCAGTATTTCAAATTCGGTGCCAGTCAGAGCGACACTTTGCTGATGACAAAACACCTCGCGCGTGGCATTTTTCAATAATACCTGGTTATACTCTAACGCCGGTTTTTTATCTTTATTTTGAATAATTTCAACCCGTCTTAAAATGGCCTTAATACGTGCTAATAATTCACTGGGATTATAAGGCTTAGCTAAATAATCATCGGCACCCAACTCAAGCCCTAACACTCTATCGGTATCATCACCTTTTGCGGTTAGCATCAAAATTGGTGTGTGATGTTTGCCACCCAAGGCTTTCAGTAACTCAAAACCACTTAAACCGGGCATCATTACATCCAGCAGTATTAAATCATAGAGTTGCGTTTTGGCTTGTTGTAAGCCACTAATACCATCAAAACAACAACTCACTTGATAGCCTTCACTGGCTAAAAATTCATTCAGTAATTCTGCCAGCTCTTGATCGTCGTCGATTAATAGTAAGTGTTTTGTCGTCATTATTTCGGCTCTGCGGGTAATTCAGTGGTTTAATCTATGATCAATATAACCAGTTATTCAACTCTCGTCATTGGCTTTACTTAATCTTTACGTTGCTTTGCACAACTTTGCATAGATTTCTTTTATGCTTATTAAGACGTTAACAAACTTAGTTAGCAAACCAGTAAGCTAAATAAATGGATAAATAGGATAACATCAATTATGAATAAGCAAATTAAAAATATCGCTCTGTTATGTACCACATTAGTGGCTCTTACTCTGGGGACAAGTGTAATGGCGAAAGAGCACGGTAAAAGCCATCGTGGCCAAGATATGCAACGTCATATGCGGGCAATGATGAGTAAACTCGATTTAAGCGAGCAACAACAACAGCAAGTAAAAGCCATACAAGCGGCAAAGAAAGAACAATTAATGGCGCTAAAAAGTAGTGACAATGCTAAGGATAAAAATGGCAGAACCGCGATGGCCGAATTGATCAAAGCCGAAACGTTCGACCAAACCGCATTTATCTTAATGCAAGAGAAAAAAGCGGCGAAAATGGCTAAGGCTGGATTGATAACTGCGAAAACTATGCATCAGCTGTATCAACTATTAACGCCAGAACAAAAGCAAAAACTGGAACAGATGCAACAGCAAAAACGTGACAGCAAGCAAGGCAATAAACAGAAAAAACGAGACGCTAAAGCCAGTAAAACTGAGCAGTAAAATGAGCTAAAATATTAGTATTAGCAGTGACTGTTAAAAAATATAAATTTTTTGTAATAAAGTTGTTTGTTTGCTGACTATTACAGGTATTGATAAAAATACTTGTAAAAAAGGTCGATAAACAAATGAAATACTGGAAATATTTTATCCCGTTTTGCTGTGCACTAGTGATCAGCCAGGCAGTGGCATTTTCCCCCGATGCCGCGGCATGTTTTGTCAAAGGACAAAGCCAACACGTTAGTTGCACCACTCTTGATGTACCGCGCTTATATCAACAGGAAAACTCTGCTTCAAGGCAAATACACATAGTCAGAGTAGTAGCCAAATCAGCGACGACTAACCCTCCTTTGTTTGTTTTGGCCGGTGGCCCAGGACAAGCTGCCAGCGAAATGACTCAGTATATCAATGTCGCGTTTCAGCAAATATTAAAACAACACGATATTATTTTTATTGACCAGCGCGGCTCCGGCAAAAGTTTTGGCTTGGGCTGTGACACCCATGATTTGCTCACAAGAGATGACATTACGGCAGCCTTTGATCTATGCCGGGAAAACGTATTGCCCTACATGCAAGAGCTCACCACCGAAACTTACGTAAAAGATATCGAACAAGTCAGACAACACTTTGGTTATTCACAAATTTCTTTGTGGGGCGGCTCCTACGGTACCTTTGCTGCACAAGCATATGCCAGTTACTTTCCTGAACAAGTGCATACATTATTGTTGGATGCCGTTTTAGCATTAACCGCTAACCCGTTAGTGAATGGTGGCCCTTATGCCGAAAACGCACTGCAACGGTTATACGCTTTGTGCCAAAAAGACCGTCGTTGTAGCCAGCGCTTTGATAATTGGCCAGCTCAAGTTTTAGCGCTTAAAAGCCAATTGAATAAACAACCAGTGGCGTTAAACAAAGACACCTTAATTGATGGTGTTGAATTGATGCATTTAATTCGTGCTGCGCTGTATTCCCCTGAAATTTCTGCGCGCTTACCTTTGGCAATAGACCGGGCCAGTGCTGGCGATTTCTCTATGTTTAATGCCATCTCACAAGCCACCGCGGGTGCTGCAACCGACAGCATGTATTTGGGCTTGACCATGGGCGTGTTATGTCAGGAACATGTATTTGCCGGGCAGGGAGCATTAGCCAAAGAACTCGGAAAAAACAGCTTTGTTGGCGATAGCTATTATCGTATCTGGGCAGATATTTGCGCTCAGGAAACTTTAATGAAAACGGCACAAGTGCAATTGCCGACACAACTGAGCATGCCTACATTGATGATTTCTGGGGAACTCGACCCGATCACTCCTGAGCAAAGTGCCGAACAGGCATTGAGCTATTTAACCAATAGCACGCATCTAATCATGCCGAATGCCGCCATACCAATTCAAGCCGTGGCTGCATGCCAAGATTAATTAATGAATTTATATTAACCGGTGCCATTAGCGACAGCAGCTGTGTTAATGACAACAAATTCCCGCCCTTTGCCCTTTAAGGAACCTTGATGATTGAATTTAAGCAAGTGAGTAAGCAGTTTGGTGAGATAAAAGCCAATAACAATATTAATTTTAGCTGTGATAAAGGCACCATTACCGGCTTACTCGGCGTCAATGGCGCGGGTAAGTCAACCTCGCTAAAAATATTATCCGGGTTACTGAAACCAGATACTGGTGATGTACACATTAATGGTGCCAGTGTGGTGCAAACGCCAATGTTAGTACAACAACAGGTGGGCTTGTTTTTAACGGCGCAAGGGCTGTACAGTAATTTAACGGCCCGTGAAAACATAGAGTTTTTTGCCGCCTTGCAAGGCTTGAACAATAGCAAGCAAGCGAGTCAGGCGGTTATTGACAGGTTACACCTTAGTGCTCTTGCCGATCGCAAAGTGTCGGGTTTTTCTACCGGTGAAAGAATGAAAGTGGGTTTGGCCAGAGCCCTGGTGCATCAACCTAAATACCTGGTGCTTGATGAACCTAGTCGCGGCTTAGATGTGTTGGCTATCCGAGTGCTAAGAGAATACCTGTTAGAGTTGAAAAGTCAGGGCTGCTGTATTTTATTTTCCAGCCATGTGATGCAAGAAATTGACAGGCTTTGTGACCAGGTGGTGATCATCAATGACGGCCAGGTATGTTTTGATGGCGAACTTAGTCAATTAAAACAATCGTCAACCGATTTAGAACAAGCATTTCTGCAAGCAATTCAGCCCACTAAACCTTTAATCACACCTCCAGTAACACCGATATTAACGACAGGAGTCGCCCCATGTTAATTGCCTTATTGAAAAAAGAATGGCTAGAGTTGTTTCGTGACAAGCGTTCAATGTTGGCGACCTTTGCCTACGCATTTTTTGGCCCGGTGTTATTGTTTATCGTGTTAAAAGGATTAATTGCCACGATCACCAGCACTACACAAGTGAAAGTTGGCATTTATCAACAACACCCGAAAATTGACTATATTGAGCAGTTTTTAAACTACAAGCAAATTCAAACCCAATATATTGAGGGGGAAGCAGAAACGGCGTTAGGCGATGGTCTTGTTGATATTGTGCTGCAAGTGAACAAGAGCAGTACCGCATCAGGCTATCCGTTGCTCAACATCAATGTATTTGGCGACAGCCAGGATAGTAAAGGTGAACAACAACTGAAAAAAATGCAGCAAGTGATGAACAGTTTCCTTGCTCAGGAAAATACCAATAGCTTGTTGAAGCAAGGCGGCAACCCATTTTCCAGTGATTGGCAAGTTAACGTGCACGAAGTGAATCAACACACCATGCGCGGTAAACGGTTATTAGACAGCTTATTAATTTTCTTATTGCTGTCGCCGTTTATCATTAGCCTCAATTATATCAATGACGCTACCGCCGGTGAGCGCGAAAGAGGCTCGTTAATGCCGTTGTTATCACAACCGGTAGCCAGAATGAACATTGTTGTCTCTAAATGGCTTGTTGGCGGCGCTGTCGGCATCATCGGCACTGCGATCACTATGGTACTCGGGTTTAATTTAATTAACTCGTTGCCATTGTATGAATTAGACATGCAAATACATTGGTCGCTAAGTGTGATGTTATTCGGTACCTGCATTTTATTACCTTTAGCATTGCTGGTTACTGCGCTGCAAATGCTGGTGGCAATCACCGCGAAAACTTATAAAGAGGGGCAAAGTTATCTAACCATACTCAGCTTTTTGCCAATGTTAGCGGTGTTTATGAGTGATAAATGGGCGGATGTAAGCTTTGCCCACTTACTACCACTGATTGGTCAGCAACAATTATTACAGCAAATATTTTCAGGACAAACACTCAACCTTGCTGCTACATTTACGGTATCTTTGTTCACCATCGCCCTTGCGTTAATGTGCCTGCTTGCAGTACGGGTTAAACTTAATCAGGAAAATATTATTTTTGAAAGATGATGTTTTTTAAGAGCTGGCGCAGTCAGTCAACATTAGAACAGCAATTACAAACTCATTTGCCGATGCTCGAACGTATTGTCGCGTCTTATGAAGCGATCCCGGCGATTCAGCAAGAACTGATGCAAGAGGTGGTGTTGGCAATCTGGTCATCTTTTGACAAGTTTAAAGGCGATTCGGCAATGAAAACCTACTTTGCCCGCATCGCCCATAACCGCTGCATCAGCCATGTTGATAAAGCGGTGAAAAGTTTGGCAGAGCAAGAGTTGAGTGAGCATCTTTGCCAGTCGTCATATATTGATGAGCAGTTAAATGAACAACAAAAATACCAACAATTATTGGCGCAGATACGACAATTACCAATAATGCAAAAGCAAGTTATTTCACTGTTTTTAGAAGGTTTTAGTTATCAACAAATTGCCGACATTTGTGGTTTAAGCACCAGCAATGTTGGCGTTATGCTAAATCGAATTAAACACCAGTTAGCGCAATTTTTTACCGAGGAATCATCATGAGTTTAGAGCCATTAAAATCATTATGGCAAGGCCAGCAAGCCAGCATGTCAATTGTCGAATTAATCAATCAGGCAAAGAAGCGCCAGCGTAGAATGTTCTTGTTAATGCTGTTTGATTTTATTCTCTGGTTCGGCTTTGTTATTTGGGCCTGTGTCTTTATTCGGGCAAATGAGCGACCAGACAGTTTTGCTTTGGGCGTGGTCATGATTATTTCCATCAGTTTAGGCACCGCCTACATGCTGTGGTTACGAACCACCACCTGGGGGGCAGGAGAGCTTGATAGCAAAAATTTATTAAAACTCTCGATTCACCGCTGTGAAGGCGCAATGCAATTGATTTACGTGACGTATATTTTTGCGGTTGTGGTTTTTACCATTGTTATCGGCCTGGAAATTTATTATTCAATCGAAGCAGAAAAATTAAATAGAATGATTGTTTGGTTAGTTGCTTACTCTGCACTCATTGTGGTGGTGGGGCAGTGGTATCGGAAACGACAATTAGCGAAGAAACAATATTACCAACAGTTATTGGAGCAATTAAACGAACCACAAGACTAACTCTGTTTCAGCGTTTGCAATAAGTTGCGCAAGTTTTCGCCCATGGCTCTTACTTCATTGTGCTTGGTTTCGTCAACGAGCTTGCCTTGCTCAAATGCCGAGAACGCTTGAGAGATCGCGATTTGTTTTGGTAGTACGGTTACCCCAATATTGGCCAACAGCATGCGTAATGTGACCAAACCACGCAACCCCCCTAAACCTCCGGGAGAGGCGGCCATTATTGTTGCATATTTTCCCTGAAAAGCACTCAGCGGCACTTCGTCGGCACTGGTGGCACGCGATGCCCAATCGATAGCATTTTTTAGTAAAGAACTGTAGCTACTGTTGTGTTCAGGGGAGGCAATCAGCAAGCCGTCATGCTCGGTTAACAGCGTTTTAAATTTTTGCCCATTTTCTGGCATGCCTTGCTCGCTTTCCAGATCTTGATTAAATATCGGCATCGGAAAATCAACAAGGTTTATCACCGTAACCTCGGCACCGGCAGCTTCGGCGCCGCGGGCTGCAATCGACACTAACTGTTGGTTAAAAGAGCCCTTACGAGCACTGCCTGAAAACGCTAATATTTTACACATAGTGATAAGGTGAATTTTTTATTTGCCGTAATAATTAACATAGAACAGACAAATTGACTTTACCAGTTTTTCTGATTAAAAGTTAATTATCCTTTAATTTCAGTGCCTTACCATTACTGGCAAGAGAGATTGTTTTGGCAATATTGACTGCTGTTCGCTCAATGTTGCTATAACCTCTGTTAAGCGCCGTTTTCAGACTGGAAGGGGCAGAAAGAATAGGAAAAACCGCATCGATGCCATGCTCAAACACCACTTCGTATCCCGCCTCTACAGAGCCAACAATCGCGATTACCGGGCACTGAGTTTGCTTGGCAATTCGGGCAACGCCTATTGGTGTTTTGCCAAATAGGGTTTGTTTATCCATTCGTCCTTCACCGGTGATCACTAAATTAGCATCTGCGGTGTTGCTGGCGAGATCAAGGGCAGCCATGACAATGTCTACGCCAGATGATAGTTTGGCATTCAAGATGGCCAGCAAGCTTGCCCCCATACCACCGGCGGCGCCGACACCGGGCTTGTCAACAATAGCTTGATGGCAAAGTCGCTCAAGTTGTTTGCCTAAATGCAACAAGCCTTTATCTAATACTTTAATGTCGCAGCTCGTAGCCCCTTTTTGCGCGGCAAAAACCACACTGGCACCCTGTTCACCACAAAGTGGGTTTTGCACATCACAGGCAACGTCAAATCTTGTGTGCTCAATCTTCGGGTTTAGCTGGGATAAATCGATGCTACGTAAATCGGTTAAATGACCACCGCCGGGCGCAAGTTGCTGCCCTTGTTGGTCTAACAATCGAGCCCCGAGAGCGGTAAGCATACCGGCACCGCCATCGTTAGTAGCGCTGCCACCAAGGCCAATGATGATATGCTCAATGTCTTGCTCTAACGCATGGTTAATTAATTGCCCGGTGCCATAGCTGCAAGTCACTTTTGGATCGCGAAGCTCAGCAGCAACCAAATGCAACCCAGAAGCCGCCGACATTTCAACCACGGCAGTTTTGCCATCGCCCAAAATGCCGTAACAAGCTACTATTTCATCGCCTAATGGCGCCTTAACGCATACTTTTACAATACGGCCGTTGGTAGCGTCTACCATAGCTTGTACCGTGCCTTCACCACCATCAGCCATCGGCACTTTAACGTAGCTAGCATCGGGAAACACTTGTTTAAAGCCACTTTCAATCGCACTTGCCACCTCGAAAGCGGTTAAGCATTCCTTAAAAGAGTCGGGTGCGATCACTATCTTCAACAATTAATTCCTTCAGCGGCTATAAAATAAGCAAACCTTTATTTCTTCGCCTTGGCAAAGGCATCGGCAAAGGCATTACCCATCATCGCATTTTGCGGCTGGCTTGGCTTTTTATTCGGCTTGCTCTTGTTAGGTCGATTGCCTTGGGCGGCAGGTTTAGTTTTGCTTTCATGCTTTGCTTTATTGGTGTGAGTATTGGCGTTGGCATTGGCAGTTTCTTCTAAACGCATGGTTAAACTGATGCGTTTGCGCTGAACATCAACTTCCAATACTTTCACTTTTACTACATCGCCGGCTTTGACAATCTCGCGCGGATCGCTAACAAATTTATTGGTCAGCGAGGAGATATGTACTAAACCGTCTTGATGTACGCCGATATCGACGAAGGCGCCAAAGTTGGTGACGTTAGAGATCACCCCTTCGAGGATCATATTCAACTGCAGATCTTTGATGCTCTCCACCCCATCTTTGAAGGTGGCGGTTTTAAATTCCGGACGAGGATCTCGGCCAGGCTTGTCGAGCTCACTGATTATATCTTTTACCGTCGGCAAACCAAATTGCTCGCTGCTAAAGTCTTCCGCGCTTAATTTATTGATGATAGCGCTATTGCCAATAAGTTCACCGATAGTGCCCTGGGTTTTCGCCAGGATACTTTCCACCACCGCATAACTTTCGGGGTGCACGCCTGAGTTATCCAGCGGGTTTTTACCCTGGCTAATTCGTAAGAAACCGGCGGCTTGTTCGAACGCTTTTGGTCCTAAACGGGCCACTTTTTTCAACTCACTGCGTTTTTCAAAGCGACCGTTTTGCTCACGATAATTGACGATGTTTTGCGCCATGGTTTTCGACAAACCGGACACTCGATTGAGCAACGGCATCGAGGCAATGTTTAAATCTACCCCGACCGCGTTTACACAATCTTCTACGACACCATCGAGGGTTCGGCTTAACTGGCTTTGACTAACGTCGTGTTGATATTGACCAACGCCGATGGCTTTCGGTTCAATTTTTACCAGCTCGGCTAATGGATCTTGCAATCTTCGGCCAATGGATACCGCGCCACGCAAGGATACATCAAGCTCGGGAAACTCATTGGCGGCAAATTCTGACGCTGAATAAACGCTGGCACCGGCTTCGGAGACGATGATTTTATTCGGCTTGTTATGGTCTATTTTACAGATCGCTTCACCTGCTAATTTATCGGTTTCACGCGAACCGGTGCCATTGCCAATGGCAATCAGCTGCACTTTGTATTGCTGCACTAGAGTGGCTATGGTTCTTAACGATTTATCCCAGTGATTTTGCGGTTGGTGCGGGTAAATGGTGGTGGTATACAACAGTTTTGCGGTGCTATCGACAATCGCAATTTTACAACCGGTACGAATGCCCGGGTCGATACCCATGGTCACTTTTGCACCACCGGGTGCTGCCATCAATAAATCTTTTAAATTATCGGCAAATACTTTTATCGCATCGGTTTCGGCGCGTTCACGCATGGCAGAGAGTAATTCAGTTTCTAAGGATAACGATAATTTAACTCGCCAGGTTAAGTGTACCACCCGGTTTAGCCACGCGGCTGCCGCTTGGGCGGATAAGCGTAGATTAAAATGATCACGAATGATTTGTACGCAGCTTGACTCACTGCCAGCTTCAAAGCCAGGATCTACGTCCAAAGAAAGCTGCAATAGGCCTTCATTACGGCCGCGCAACATGGCTAAGGCGCGATGCGAAGGTACTTTTGCCAGTTTCTCGCTGTGGCTGAAATAATCTTTAAATTTAGCGGCTTGGTTTTCTTTAGCTTTTACTACCTTACTGCTTAAAAATGCCTGTTTTAAAATATGCTTGCGCAGTTTTTGAATTAAGGCGGCCGACTCGCTAAAGCGCTCCATTAAAATATAACAAGCACCATCGAGTACCGCTTTGGTATCGGCATAGTTTGTTGCTACACTTTGGTATTCAGAGGCGGCGCTTTCCGGATCAATTGACCAATCCTGAAATAATCTATCAGCCAAAGGCGCAAGTCCGGCTTCAATGGCCATTTGGCCCTTGGAGCGGCGTTTCGGCCGATACGGCAGGTATAAATCTTCCAATTCGGTTTTATTATCAACCGCATAAATTTTCTGCTTCAAATTATCGCTTAACTTGCCTTGCTCGTTGATATTTTTTAATACCAGTTGTTTGCGCTCATTCAGTTCACGCAAGTAAGTTAAACGCTGTTCCAGATGTCGCAGATGATTGTCATCTAAGCCTTGCGTCACTTCTTTACGATAGCGAGCAATAAATGGCACAGTAGCGCCATCATCAAGCAAGCCGACGGCGGCAGTTATTTGAGTTTCTTTAACGTTTAATTCTTCAGCAATCTGTTGCGAAATATTTATCATTAATCAATAATCCTGATTTTTAATGCAATGAGCTATTGCAGTATCAAGATAGCAAACACAATTCTGCATCTTGAGGAAGTTTGGGTATATACTGCATAATGGAAAAAATGTAACACTATATACCTCTAGCACAGCTATTTTACCAGTAAATTTATAAAATATGGATAACTTAACTGCAGGTATGAGAGATAACTCTAAAAAAAGAAGATATATATTGTGAAAACCAAATTAATCACTCGTGAAGGCTATCAAAAACTGCAAAAAGAGGAAGATTACCTTTGGCGAGTAAAACGGCCTGAAATCACTAAAATTGTGTCTTGGGCAGCAAGTCTTGGTGATAGATCGGAAAATGCGGATTATCACTTTAATAAACGCGTACTTCGTCAAATCGACAGTCGAGTTCGTTTTCTTCGAAAACTTCTGCCAGATTTAAAAATTGTTGATTACTCACCACAACAAGATGGAAAAATATTTTTCGGTGCTCGCGTAGAAATCGAAAATGAGCGTGGTGAGACTAAAGTTTTTCGTATCGTTGGCCCGGAAGAAATTTATGGTGATGCCAAAGACTATATTTCTATCGATTCACCAATGGCGCGGGCACTATTGAAAAAAGCAGTGGATGATGAAGTAGAGGTTAATACCCCAGATGGGCCGGTGATTTGGTTTATCAATAAAATTGAATATGAAAAATTTTAGGGTCTGTTTATCTTTGCTGCCCTTCGGGTTCAAACAGGCGAGCTTTGCACCGCGTTATGGCTCAATTATTTGGAACAACCAAAATTCAATCGCCAAGCCTTGTTCAAAGCTCGCCTGTTTGAACAAAATTTGTACCTCAAAGATAAACAGACCCTAGGGTTTGTTGACCTTTCAACAGACCCTGGCAATACCTTGTAACAATCTAAACCGGCTCAAATCGCTTATTAGTTTTTGAAAATTAACCAATTTAGCTTATAGTCCATAGTAGAGTTCAATATATAAAATCTTATAAGAGGGTGTTATGGGCCAGGAAACCCCAAAAATACTAGTAGTAGATGATGATATGCGCTTGCGTGCTTTACTTGAGCGTTATCTGGTTGAGCAAGGGTTTGTGGTGCGTAGCGCCGCCAATTCAGAGCAAATGGATCGCCTGTTAGAGCGAGAAAACTTTCATCTGTTAGTGCTCGATTTAATGCTGCCTGGTGAAGATGGCTTGACTATTTGTCGTCGTTTACGTCAGGAAGAGAATGAAATTCCAATCATTATGCTCACCGCCAAAGGCGATGAAGTAGACCGCATTATTGGTTTGGAACTTGGTGCCGATGATTATATGCCAAAACCGTTCAACCCACGGGAATTGTTGGCCAGGGTGAAAGCGGTATTGCGTCGTAAGACCCAAGAAGCACCGGGAGCGCCGTCAATGGAAGAAGAAATTTTCGAATTTGGTGAATTTTCCTTAAATTTGGCCACCCGGGAAATGCGCAAAGGCGACGAATCAATGCCACTAACCAGTGGTGAATTTGCGGTGTTGAAATCTTTGATCACCCACCCAAGGGAACCGTTATCGCGCGATAAATTGATGAACTTAGCTCGCGGCAGAGATTACTCTGCGCTTGAGCGTAGTATCGATGTGCAAGTGTCACGCTTACGTCGTATGTTAGAGCAAGATCCAGCCAACCCAAGATACATCCAAACGGTTTGGGGTCTTGGTTATGTATTCGTTCCCGATGGCAGTACTGGCGGTTAATTGTTGTAGTGTATCGTAAATAAATATGAAAATTTTACCACGTAGCGCCTTTGGCCAAACGGTATTACTGATTGGTTTTTTATTATTAATTAACCAAGTAGTGTCGTATTTGTCGGTGGCGATTTATGTGATCAAGCCCAATCTTGAACAAATCAACCAGCTACTCGCCAAACAGGTGAAAGTAGTGTTTATTGATGGCGGCAATTCAAAATTTAGCCCAGCGCTGGCTGAGGCGTTTCATCAGGAAACCGGTATTGGCGTTTATCGAGAAAATGATGCGCTAATGCTAGGCCTGGCAGAAGCGGCACATTACCCGTATTTGTCGTTGCAAATGAGTGAATTACTCGACGGTGAAGCCGAAGTGCGGATCTCGCAAGGCGATGAATATCTATTTTGGATAAGACCGCCACAAGCCCCGAGTTTGTGGGTGAAAATACCGTTGCACGGTTTAGAGGAAGCCAGCTTTTATCCATTAATTTTTTATCTTGTGCTGATCGGTGTGTTAAGTGTTGCCGGTGGTTGGCTATTTATCAGGCAGTTAAACCGACCATTAAAGGCACTGCAAAAAGCGGCGATTGATGTTGGTAAAGGCCATTTTCCAGAGCCGTTGACAGAGCAAGGGTCCAGTGAAGTAACCGCGGTTACCCGCGCCTTTAATCATATGTCGAAAGGCATAAAGAAATTAGAAGCCGATCGCAGTTTATTGATGGCAGGTATTTCTCATGACCTGCGCACGCCACTTACCCGGATTCGCTTAGCCAGTGAAATGATGAACGAAAACGAAGATTACCTTAAAGATGGTATTGAAAAAGACATTGATGATATGAATGCTATCATCGATCAATTTATCGATTATATTCGCCATGACATGATGGAAACCTCAGAGCTTGCCAACTTAAATCAGCTGATCAATGAAGTGATAGACCATGAAGCCGTTGATGGCAGAAATATTGAGCAAGATCTTGGCGACGAGGTTGAGATCCCTATGGTTTATGCAGCAATGAAACGGGTTTTGGCTAACCTCATACAGAATGCCTTTAAATATTCCGACGGCGGCATTAAAGTGTGCTCAGGCAGAGTCAAAGGAAAAAATCGCGCCTATTTTTGTGTGTGCGATCAAGGTCCGGGTATTCAGCAAAATGACATTGACCGGCTGTTTGAACCCTTTACTCAAGGCGATACTGCCCGAGGTACCGAAGGAAGCGGATTGGGGTTAGCAATCATTAAGCGTATTGTCGACGGTCATGGTGGCGTAGTAACTTTATCGAACCGCGATGATGGTGGTTTAATGGCGAAAGTAGAATTACCAATGAGTTAAGCGAGTTAAGCGAGTTAAGCGAGTTAAGCGAGTTAAGCGAGTTAAGCGAGTTAAGCGATTAGCCCCAAACAAGCGAGGTATTGAGATAAATGGCTAAACAATTTACCAAAATGATCAATGATAGCACGGGCCTTGATAATTCTTTCGATAATGAACAAAACCCCATCACTGCAAAAATTTGCAAAGATTTACCAACCATCACTCCAGAGAAAATGCCAAATTCATAGGCCAGGTGCCTAACCACCAAATTGGCCTCCATGGCAATGCTGCCATGGATCATAAATTGCAACGTGGTCACATAATCTAATACTGCGGTTAATAGCAAGATATACCAATAATTGTGGTGGGTTTGTAAAGTGTAAAAAAAGTTATATTTCAAACAAACTTGCTGATCTAAAATTGTCATGAATGCTTTCATGTCGAATCAACATCCTTATTATGCTTTATTATTATTAGATCCCTTTACCTAGTCTGAAACTGGTAACACGTTTTCGGCATTGCTCCTTATGCTAGTGGTTTTTAATGAGTGAAGGTTGCTTTTAATTGTAGTTTGCTTTTACAAATTTACTATGTGAGCAGGATTAAATAAATTGTCGAATTAAAAAAAGCCGCGTATGCGGCTTTTTCAGAAAACTAAAAACTACTGGAGTTTAAAGTTTTGGACCGGCAGCGACTAAGCCTGCACCATGATCTGTGTCAGTAAACTTGTCGAAGTTATTAACAAAACGTTTTGCTAAATCTTCGGCTTTTCCATGCCAGTCACTGGCATCAGTATACGTATCACGTGGGTCAAGAATGCCACAATCAACACCTGGTAATGCTTTTGGTACACTTAAGTTAAACATTGGTAGATTTTGTACTTCAGCATTGTCAATCGAACCATCTAAAATAGCGTCAATGATGCCGCGAGTATCTTTAATTGAGATGCGTTTGCCAGTACCATTCCAGCCAGTGTTAACCAAATAAGCTTCTGCACCAGCAGCTTCCATCCGTTTCACTAAAACTTCTGCGTATTTGGTTGGGTGTAAGCTTAAAAAAGCCGCACCAAAACAACTTGAGAACGTTGGCGTTGGTTCCGTAATACCACGTTCGGTACCGGCAAGTTTTGCGGTGAAACCAGATAAGAAGTAGTATTCAGTTTGCTCAGGCGTAAGTTTGGCAACTGGCGGTAACACACCAAAGGCATCTGCGGTTAAAAAGATAACTTTTTTCGCATGACCAGCTTTTGAAACGGGTTTTACGATATTGTCGATGTGATGGATCGGGTAGGAAACACGAGTGTTTTCAGTTTTTGAACCGTTGTCATAATCCACCACGCCATTAGCGCCAACAACGACGTTTTCCAATAATGCATCACGACGGATAGCATTGAAAATGTCGGGTTCGTTTTCAGCACTTAAGTTGATGGTTTTCGCATAACAACCACCTTCAAAGTTGAAAATTCCGTTATCATCCCAACCGTGCTCATCATCACCAATCAGTTGACGTTTAGGATCGGTTGAAAGCGTAGTTTTACCGGTACCAGATAAACCGAAAAAGATTGCCGTATCGCCGTCTTTACCAACGTTAGCGCTACAGTGCATTGACGCGATGCCTTTAAGAGGTAGCAGGTAGTTCATCATTGAGAACATGCCTTTTTTCATTTCGCCGCCGTACCAGGTACCACCAATTAACTGCATTTTCTCGGTTAAGTTAAACGCAACAAAATTTTCTGAGTTTAAGCCTTGTGCCGGCCAGTCTTGGTTATTGGTTTTGGCACCGTTCATTACGATAAAATCTGGCTGGTAACTTTCAAGTTCCGCATCGGTAGGACGGATGAACATGTTTTTCACAAAGTGTGCCTGCCAGGCAACTTCGGTAATAAAACGTACTTTCAAGCGAGTATCATCGTTGGCACCACAAAAGGTATCAACCACAAATAAACGTTTACCGGATAACTGCTCAGTGACTAAACCTTTGATTTTAGACCAGGTTTCTTGCGTCATTGGCTTGTTATCGTTTTTACCTTGATCAGACCACCACACCGTATCACGGCTGGTATCGTCACGAACAATATATTTATCTTTCGGAGAACGACCGGTAAAAATACCCGTGTCGACAGAAACCGCGCCCGAAGTCGTTACTGTTCCTTTTTCGTAACCTTTCAGACTTGCTTTGGTTTCTTCAGCAAATAAAAGATCATAAGAAGGATTATATACAACGTCTGTAGTGTGGTTGATACCGTATTGTGATAAATCGACAGTCTTCGCGGTGGTCATTATGACTAGCTCCAGGCTTTAGTTAGAGTAAAAGGTCTAAAAATACAATTGATAAGTTGAATGGTAACAAAAAAGGCGAAGGGATGAAAAGCAAAATGTTGGTTAAAATGAAAGTTTTTTATACAACTTTCATCATTTGCACCAATAACAGATATATAGGGGGATAGGTTGCTATTGGTGCTGAATATTTACTTGGCTTTAGCGCGTTAATTTGGGTGTAATAGTGGGTGTAATTTGTCGTGATCAAATTGGTAGGTGGTGTTGCAAAAATCACAAGTTATGGTGAATTGCAAATGTTCTGCCAAATGGCTTTCAATGCCATCTTTGCCTAAATTGGCAATCGCGGCCAAACATTTGTCTTCTGAACAGCCACAGACAAAACTGACCGTTTGCGGTTCAAACAAGCGAACCTGCTCTTGATGATACAAACGATACAACAATTCATTGGCGCTTAATTGATATATTTCTTCGGCTTTTAGGGTGGCACTCAGTTGGCTGATATGCTCGAAATCTGCCAGTTGTTGCTGTTTGTCATCGGAATCAGGTACCACTTGTAGCAAACAACCACCGGCCTGAATAGTTGTACTGTCGGCAAATAACCAGATTTTTGTCGCCAGTTGCTCTGACGTGGCAAAATAATGCTCTAAACATTCGGCCAAAGTGTCGCCTTTAAGTGCCACAACGCCTTGATAACGTTCACCTTGTTTAGGTATGATGGTGATCACCATATTGGCTTTGCCCATTAAATCGCTAAGCGTAGTGCCGGTTATTTGATCAACAATGCTGGCGATACCGCGCATTTGTTGTAAATGGTTGCCGTTGATTACCGCATACTTAACCGGACCATTGCCCTGAATTTGTACCGATATTTCACCTTCAAATTTTAACATTGCCGTTAATAAACAGGTTGCCGCCATTAATTCACCTAACAACTCGGTTACGGCTTTTGGGTAATCGTGATTTTTTATGATCTCTTTAAAACTTGTGTCAAGTTGTACCAGTTCACCACGAGCATGGTAGTTATAAAAAAGGTATCGATTTAATACATCGGAAGTAGCGCTCACAAGTTATATCCTTTCTTTAAATTCACGTAATTTACGGCGTTGTTTTTTATCGGGTTTGGTATCGCTGGCCGGGCTTAATAAAATGCCTTGTTTTTTCGCCAGAGCAGTTTTTTCTCGGGTGAGAATGCTTTGCTCTGTTTCTTGATACAGGGTTTGGGCAAACGTGGCATCACGACGTCTCTCGGCAACGGCAGTTACAATGACTTCTTTTTCATCATAGCCCTGGCGAATTTTAATTTTATCACCAACGCTGACGGTTTTACTCGATTTACTGCGCTGGCCATTATAAAACACTTTACCACCGTCGATCATGGTTTTTGCAATGGCTCGAGTTTTATAAAACCGTGCCGCCCAAAGCCATTTATCCAATCGGACTTGCGTTAAGTTATCTGAATTACCTACCTGCTGCTTTGCCATCAATCATGCCTTTGCCAGAATCCCCACCAATACAGTGATAATTTTGCGCGAAAATTAACATATTTGCCAATAATTCTCCAGTTGACCAGCATACTTTCGCTAAGTTTTCTCTATTATTTCACCCAAACGCTAAACATCACCTACTTGCTACTAATCGATCTTGTGCTATGTTAAATTGTAGTGAACTTTTATTAGAAAATGGTGACTATTACCCTCTGTAAACTCTTGAATACAGTAAATATGTAAACAAACTGTAATCCTGCACCATAAGGCAAAAAAAGGCAAAAAAAATGCCTGAAATGCCTAAACTGACTTGTTGCTATCGCTTTGCTCACGTATTATCGGGTGACTAGTAATTTAACACCCATTTTAATAAGTAAATGAAACCACCATGGATTTAGCGCAAATTACAATTCGGTTACAGTTTTTATGGCAAAAAGTGCCACAAAAGTATTTAACACAAGGGTTAATTTCGTTGTTGGTTATTTATATTGCGTTTTGGAGTGCAAATTTTACCTGGAGCGTTTTTCCGCAAGGCAAGCAAAGCACTAAAAATACCGTAGTAAACACCAGCACAGTACAATCGGCCGGTAAAATAAATACCGCAGCAATACGAAAATTGAATTTGTTTGGTGAATTTAACAAACAGCAAGAACTGGTGAAACTCGTCGAAAAAATTGAATCGGCGCCGGAAACGCGATTAAAACTTACTTTGACGGGTCTGGTTGCTTCCGATGACAGCTCTGTTGCCGCTGCCATCATCGAGTCCAAAGGGAAACAAGAAACCTACGGAATTGATGATAAAATCGAAGGTACACGAGCACTGCTAAAACAGGTGCATTCCGACCGGGTAATTATTGAATCTGCAGGTCGAATGGAAACATTGATGCTCGATGGTTTCGAATACTCCAAAGAAATAGGAGCCGACAATGAAAAGCCGACGGTAAATAGGCCGGTAAAAACCAGTTTAACCAACCGCGGTAAATTGAAAGTGGACCCGAAAAAGTCGAGACACATTAAAGACCGCCTCGCGAAAGCAAGAATTGAAATACTGCAAAACCCGGGAAAACTAACCGATTACGTTAAAATGTCGCCATATCGTGTCGATGGCAAAATAAAAGGCTATCGGTTAATGCCGAGTAAAGATCCAGAATTCTTCACTGAAATGGGGTTAGTACCCGGCGATATCGTGGTACAAATAAATGGTAAAGATTTAACCGATGTGCGCGAAGCTCGAAAAGCGCTTATCGAATTAAGAAAAGCAGAACAAGTAGACCTATTAGTAGAACGTGACGGTGTATTACACGACGTGTCATTAGGCTTAAATAATTAGATGGAGAATTTCATGCGCCAGACTCTTAGCGCAAAGCAGTTAAAACGTGCATCCGCCAACGTATTGGCAGCAATCACCATGGCTTGTACCTTGTGCATAGCTTCGGCATCGGCTGCCACTTACTCACCAAATTTTAAAGGCACGGAAATCACGGAATTTATCAATATTGTTGGTAAAAATTTACAGAAAACGATTATTACTGATCCGAAAGTGCGTGGCAAAATCAACGTCCGCAGTTATGACTTGTTAACCGAGCAGCAGTACTATCAGTTCTTTTTGAATGTTCTCGAAGTCTATGGTTATGCCGTGGTCGAAATGGACAACAATATCCTTAAAGTGATCCCAAATAAAGATGCCAAAAGCGCTTCTATTCCGGTGGTGGGTGATGAAAACCCGGGAATAGGTGATGAAATGGTTACCCGAGTGGTGGAAGTTAAAAACGTATCGGTTCGTGAATTATCGCCATTACTAAGACAATTAAGCGACCAGGCTGGTGGCGGTAACGTAGTTCATTACGAACCCTCAAATGTCATTATGCTTACCGGCACTGCTGCCGTGGTAAACCGCTTAGTCAATATTATTACCCGGGTCGACAGAGCCGGTGATCAGAACGTTGAAATTATAAAACTGAAATACGCTTCGGCTGGCGAAATGGTACGTATTATTGAAAACATCAATAAACCAAAATCAGGCAAGTCAGATACTCCGGCATTTTTAATTCCAAAAATTGTCGCCGATGACAGAACAAACTCAGTGATCATCAGTGGTGAAGCTTTGGCCCGCAAGCGCATTGTCACGTTAATTGAAAAATTGGATTCTGAGTTGGAATCCTCTGGCAACACCCGGGTTTATTACCTGAAATACTCAAAAGCAAAAGATTTAGTCACGGTATTGCAAAGTGTTAGTGATTCGATGCAAAGAAGCAGCACATCAAAAGCAAGCTCAGGCTCGAAAACTGCTAGTCGCAGCCGCACCAGTTCAAATCGTTCTGTCAGTATTGAATCCCATGAAGATACCAATACGTTAGTGATCACCGCCGAGCCGGATATGCTGCGCTCATTAGAGTCGGTCATTCGTCAGCTCGATATCCGCCGTGCGCAAGTATTAGTAGAAGCGATTATTGTTGAAGTGTTTGAATCAGACGGCGCCCAGCTTGGTGTGCAATGGTTCCATGAAGAAGGTGGCTTTACTCAGTTCAGTAATGGTGTCGTGCCTATCAGTAGTGTTGCCGCGGGTGCGATTGCCGCCGAAGGGGAAGACGGTAATACAGTCACTACCATTGATGGTAATGGTAACCCGGTGACAACGACCAACCCTGATACGGATGGTGATTTTACAATTCTGGCACAGTTACTGGGTAACGTCAGTGGCATGATGTTTGGCGTGGTTAATGATAACTGGGGCGCAATCGTACAAGCGGTGAGCTCCGACGTTAACTCAAATATTCTGGCAACACCAAGCATTACCACCTTAGATAACGAAGAAGCCTACTTTATTGTCGGTCAGGAAATTCCAATCATTACCGGTTCGGCAACGGGCTCTAACAATGCCAACCCGTTCCAAACGGTTGACAGGAAAGAAGTGGGCATTAAGCTAAAAGTGACGCCACAAGTGAACGAAGGTTCAGGCGTGCAGCTTACCATCGAACAAGAAGTCTCGAGTGTCAGTGGCGCGACGGGTGTGGATGTATCGATTAACAAACGCGAGATTAAAACCACGGTCATGGCCGATAGTGGCTCAACCATTATTCTTGGCGGCTTAATTGATGAAGATGTGCAGGAAAGTAAGCAAAAAGTGCCTATTTTGGGGGATATTCCGATTATCGGCCATTTATTCCGCTCTACCGGCACCACCACCCGTAAACGCAATTTGATGGTGTTTTTAAGGCCTACTATCATTCGTGACGGCGCTTTGATGGATTCAATTTCAAAACAGAAATACAATTATATTCGTGCCGATCAACTGCGCAAGCAAGAGGAAGGTTTATCGTTAATAGATGATGCGGTATTACCTTTATTACCTGAGTGGCAAGATGATTTGGATTTACCGCCAAGCTTTAGCGACTATATGAATGAGCGTGCGGTTGAAGAATTAACCAAAGATATTGACGCAGAGCAACAACAGAGCGAAGTAAAACAGCAAGATGACAGTAATGACTAGCAGTACAACTCGAACTAGCATTGATGAGCAAGATAGTAGCAACGAGTTAGAAATAAATTTGGCGTTGGATAACGGCGCAGATTCAGTTTCGGCTGAACTTGCAGGCGAGATAGTAGAACAATTGCCGTATCAGTTACCTTTTGGTTTTGCCAAACGCCACAGTGTGTTGGTGCAGCAAAGCGAAAATGATCTGGTTGTACATACGACTAGCTCGATAAAAGTCGACATCTTATTGGAAGTTCGTCGTTTTTTGGGACGCCGCTTTACCGTGGTGCACCATAACGCTGAAGAGTTCGAACAACTGCTTACGCTTTCTTATCAACGCGATTCTTCTGAAGCTCAGCAGATGATGGAAGATATTGGCAACGAGGCAAATTTATACTCGTTGGCCGATGAAATTCATGAAGCCGAAGATCTGCTGGAAAACGAAGATGATGCACCGATCATCAAGTTGATCAATGCCATGCTGTCGGAAGCGATCAAAGAAAATGCCTCGGATATTCATATTGAAACTTTTGAAAAAGTGCTGAGAATTCGCTTCCGGGTCGATGGTATTTTACGGGAAATTTTAAAACCTAACCGTAAACTCGCCTCTATGTTGGTGTCACGTATTAAGGTGATGGCGAAGCTTGATATTGCTGAAAAACGGGTGCCACAAGATGGTCGTATCTCATTGCGTATTGGTGGCCGGGCGGTGGACGTACGAGTATCCACCATGCCATCGAGCCATGGTGAACGCGTGGTGTTACGGTTATTAGATAAAAACGCGGCGCGCTTGAATTTACAAGATTTGGGGATGACCGATAAGGGCCGGGAAACCTTTACCAAAGTCATCAGTAAACCACACGGCATTATCTTGGTAACCGGGCCTACCGGTTCCGGTAAAAGTACTACCCTTTATGCTGGCTTGACCCAAATTGATGCCAGTGAACGCAATATTTTAACGGTCGAAGACCCGATTGAATTCTCCATTGAAGGCATCGGACAAACGCAAGTCAATACCAAAGTGGATATGACCTTTGCCCGTGGTTTACGGGCGATATTACGGCAAGATCCAGACGTGGTGATGGTTGGCGAAATACGCGATCTCGAAACCGCGCAAATTGCCGTACAAGCGAGTTTAACCGGTCACTTGGTATTGTCTACCTTGCATACCAATACTGCAGTGGGTGCCATTACCCGGTTAGAAGACATGGGCGTTGAACCCTTCTTACTCTCGTCCAGTTTAATTGGCGTACTGGCGCAACGATTAGTCAGAACTCTGTGTCCGGCGTGTAAAGAAGCGCACCCGGCATCCGCTGAAGAAGTGAAATTATTGGGTTTAGAAAGCCATGAGCACCCGATTATTTATCGCGCCAAGGGCTGTGATAAATGCAAAAATCTCGGTTACAAAGGCCGTACCGGTATTCATGAATTATTGGTGGTTGATGACAAGGTGCGTGAACTGATCCAGAATAATGTCGGTGAGCAGGCGATAGAAAAAATGATCCGTAGCCATACGCCAAGCATACGTGATGACGGTTTTGAGAAAGTGATTGCCGGCCAAACCACTCTCGAAGAAATTCTCCGGGTAACCAGAGAAGACTAGTTATGGCAGCATTTGATTATATAGCGGTAGATAGCCGCGGCAAAAACCAAAAGGGCGTACTTGAAGGCGATAATGCCAGACAGGTGCGTAGTCAGCTCCGTGAGCAAGGATTAATTCCGCTTGAAGTCACTCCCAGTCTGGAGAAAGCAAAGAAAGAGTCGAGCCGTCCCAGTTTTGGTGAAAGGAAAATTTCAGCGGGAGAACTCGCGTTAATTACTCGTCAATTGGCGACTTTGGTTGAGTCGGGGTTGCCGCTTGAAGAGGCATTGATTGCGGTTGCCGAGCAATGTGATAAAGATAAACTAAAAAGCATGATCATGTCGGTACGTTCAAAAGTTACCGAGGGCTATGGTTTGGCTGAGTCGATGGCTGAATTTCCCAGCGTATTTGATGGTTTGTTTCGCGCCATGGTTTCTGCCGGTGAAAAATCGGGACATTTAGATAACGTATTAAATCGTCTTGCCGATTATACCGAGCAACGACAGCACATGAAGTCACAACTGATACAGGCACTTATTTACCCGGTTATTATGACCATAGTCGCGGTGGCGGTAATCGTTATTCTTTTGATTGCCGTAGTTCCGGAAATCGTCGGTCAGTTTGAACATATGAGTCAAGAATTACCGGGAAGCACAACATTTTTAATTGCCATTAGTGAGTTTTTACAAGACTACATATTATTCATTGTCGGCTTTATTTTTATCAGCAGTGTTGCGTTTAAACAAATGATGAAAAAAAAGGGCTTTAGAATGGGGGTGCATCGCCGTTCCCTGTCATTACCCATCATTGGTAAAGTAACCCGGGGCTTGAATACGGCGCGTTTTGCCCGCACATTAAGTATATGTACAGCAAGTGCGGTGCCCTTACTTGAAAGCATGAAAATTGCTGGTGCAGTTCTTACCAATAATCATATCGAAGAAAGAGTGCAAGAAGCCTCTGCACAAGTACGTGAAGGGGCAAGTTTGCATGCTTCGTTGAAAAAGACAAAATTATTTCCACCGATGATGTTACATATGATCGCCAGTGGCGAAAAATCGGGTGAGTTAGAATCCATGCTGGAACGTGCCGCAGATAACCAAGATCGTGAATTTGAAGCTGTGGTAAGTATATCACTAAAAGTCTTCGAACCGGCACTGATGGTGAGTATGGCGGCCGTGGTATTATTTATCGTAATGGCGATCATTCAGCCAATTATGCAGTTAAATACATTAATTTAGGTAGTAAAAATGAACAGTAAACACAATAAAGTCAAAGGTTTTACCTTACTGGAAGTTATGGTTGTTATCGTAATTTTAGGTATTTTAGGGGCAATGGTTGTGCCAAATTTAATGGGCAACCTGGATACCGCAAAAATCAAAACCTCAGTGGCTGATATCGGCTCAATTGAACAGCAATTAAAATTGTACAAGATGGCCAATTATAACTTCCCTTCGACTGAACAAGGCTTAGAAGCTTTGGTTGAAGCAACCGATATTGAACCATTACCAAGACGTTTTCCAGAAGGTGGGTATTTACCTCGCCTGCCGGTAGACCCTTGGGGTAATGAATACGTGTTATTAAATCCAGGTGAGAATGGCATTATTGACGTATTCAGCGTTGGCCCTGATGGTGAGCCTGGCACAGATGATGACATCGGCAACTGGAATGTTGACGAATATAGATAATCAGTCAATTTTGTATAACATCTAGTATTTGTTACGAGCAATATCAATGAAAAACAATAGGGGATTTACACTATTAGAAGTGATGCTGGTGCTAGTAGTCATTGGTATGCTCTTAAAAGTGCTGGTCGGCAATATTACTGGTTCTCCTATTGAAGACAAGCTTGACCTCGAAAGTCAGAAATTTACCGCGCTGTTTCATTTAGCCAGTGAATACGCGTTACTCAATAATATCGAGCTTGGCTTGTTGGTTGAAGATAATAGCTATCAATTTTTAGCATTTGATGGTTTGCGTTGGGTGCCGGTACCCGAACAAGACAGTTTAACCCAGGCTTATTTTGAAGAGCCTTATGCTCTCACGCTCATCCTCGATGATTTGCCCAGCGACGGACAAATGATGGTTAGCCAAAGCTTATTCGAAGAGTTTGAAGAAGAAGCGGCTTTCGACGAAGAGGAAGAGCCGGTGTATCCGCAAATATTCATTCTCTCCGGCGGCGATATCACCCCGTTCAAGCTTACTTTCAGTTACGACGACGATTTCGGTCTGCCGGTGCATTATGATGTGCTTGGTAGCTATACCATTCCGCTAACCATTGAGGGGCCTTTTATTGATGAAACTCGCTAAATGCTCAACAATGAAAACTATTGGCGGATTTACTCTACTCGAAGTGATGCTTGCTCTAGCTGTATTTGCCTTTGCCGCTACCGCTTTATTAAAGGTGGCGGGCTCCAGTTTAATGGGAACGGCTAGCTTAGAGCGCTTAAGTGTGGCGCAATGGGTGGCTGCGAACCAGCTGGTAGAAGCCAATTTAGAACAAAACTGGCCGCCAAAGAAGAAATCTGGCACGAGTGAAATGGCAGGACGAGAATGGCATTGGCAACGGCTAATTCAGGAAACTGAAGATAAAAATATGCGTGCCATCACCGTTGAAGTAAGAGAGCAAGAGGACGATAAATACTCGGTCACCAGTTTGATTACTTACGTCAGCAATCCAAAGGCGCAAAAATGAGTAAGCAACGCGGCTTTACGTTATTGGAAGTACTCATTGCTATTGTACTATTTTCATTGATTTCATTGTCCAGTGTAAAAATATTAACCACTATCATTGATAGTAGCGAACAAGGAAAACTTCACAGTGACAGATTAAGTGAACTGCAACGGGCTTTTTTAGTGATGGAGCGAGACTTTATCCAGATCACCCGCCGCAGCGTACGTTTAAATGGCGATGCGCCGTTAAAGAGCTTCATCCATACTAATGAATCAACGTATTCATCAAATACCCATGGTATTGCCTTTGTTCGACAAGGCTGGCGTAATCCTGGCTTGATGTTGCCGCGCAGTGACGTACAGGCGGTTGCTTATCAGTTAGAAGAAGACACGTTAAATCGAATGCATTATGTCTTTGTCGATGCTGTTGCCGGCGATGAGCCGAAAATAAGACCACTCATTAGCGGCGTTGAAAAGGTCGACTTTGAGTTTTTTAATGGTAAAAAATGGGTGAAAGACTTACCGGAAGAAGATTTGCCGTTAGCCATTGCCATTGACATAGAACTGAATGATTTAGGGCTAATTCGTCGCCAATTTTTGGTTCCTGGTCTCGCTGATCCTAAGGCTGAAGATGATCAATTTTAGTTCACTAATCGAAGGTTCAATGCCGCGCTCTAAGCAGCAAAGCGGCGTTGCGTTAATTACTGTGATGTTAGTGGTAGCCGTTGCCGTTGTGCTGGCGACAAAAATGAGTTCGGCATTAATCTTTCAAATTCAACGTACCGATAATTTAAATTCAAACCAGCAAGCCTATTGGCATGCCATGGGCGCAGAAGCATTCGCAAAATCGGTACTGACCTTGTCCTTTAAAGAAACAGACGACAAGGAGGTGACTCATTTAGGCCAAATTTGGGCCAGTGGCGAAACCAGTTTTCCAGTGGACTTAGGCTCAATCAGCGGTGAAATTAAAGACATGCATGCCTGTTTTAATTTAAATTCGTTGATCAATAAAGAGCAGGATAATAGTGACGATTCAGCTGCTCCAGGGAGTTCTACTCCTTCTGGAAGTGCGAAAAAAGGAAAAACCGGTGCATCGGGTAGTGGTAAAAAAATTGAAAATAAAGCAAAAGTTGCCTTTATTGAATTGATATCATCACTCAATATTGACGGTGTCGGCAATTTTGAAGCGGAATCGATGAGCGATGCCTTACTCGACTGGTTAGATGAAGACTCGTCTATTGTCAGCGCCGGTGGCGCCGAAGATAATGATTATGCCGCCAAAGAATATCCTTACCTGGCCGCCAATGGTTTGTTAGCCAGTGTCAATGAATTAAGGCTGATTGAGCACTTTAGTCCACAAATCATCTATGCTTTAAAAGATTATGTCTGTGTGATCCCAAATTCTGACATGCATAAAATCAATATTAACACCATAGATGAAGAACATACTGAGTTATTACAAGCACTGCTCGGTGGTGTTGATGCCAGCGCGGTAGAAGAAATATTCTCAGAGCGTGGTGAACAAGGGTTTAACACCATTAACGATTTTTATAACGTTAGTGCGGTCAAAGGGTTAAAAGATTTTGATCAATTTAAACGACAGTTCGTTGTTGATAGCGAATATTTTAAATTGATCACCAAGACATCATTTAATGATAGTTATTTTAGTATGAATTCAATTATGAAAATTAATAAAGATGAAACCATTAGCGTGGTTAATCGAAGTGTTGGAGAACAATAGTGCGAGAAACTCTATATATTCGCATTGGCAGCCAAGACAGCGATCCAGTTCAATGGCTAATTACCAATGATCAGCAAAGTGATGAAATTGCCAGTGGCCAATTGGCCAATAAAGATTGCCTGGATGAACTCAGTGAAAAAGCGCAAGGCAGAACCGTAAAAGTTCTCATTAATGGTGCCGATGTTCGTTTACACTGCTTAACCGTACCGGGTAAGTCTGAACGGGCGATTAAAGCGGCAGCGCCATATATGCTAGAAGATAATTTAGCTGAAGATGTGGAACAGCTATTTTTTGCCTATGCCAGCAAACCGAAAGAGCATATTGGCGATGAAAATTGTTTTTTTGCCATCATAGCTAGCAAGCAATTAGATACCTGGTTATCTTGGTTTCAAGCGGCCAATATCACAGTGAAATCTATGCTACCCGACTACCTGGCTTTACCGTTAGTGAACAATCACTGGTCGGCAGTGGCAATTAACCAACAACTATTAATGAGAACCGGGCACTGGCAAGGACTTATCGTCAATGACAACATACGCGATTTGGTGCTTGAGCAATTACTGGCTGACCATGAAGAGCCACAACAGCTCAATTCATACTCACCGATAGAGCTAGACAATGCACAGTTAAGCATTAATGCCCTGCCTGAAGAATTGCCATTATTATTGCTGGCAAAAGGCGCCGAGCAGCAAACATTCAATTTATTGCAAGGTGAATATCTGGTAAAGGAGCAACGCTCGCCAGAGCTTAGCAATTGGTTGTGGGTTGCCGGTATTGCCGTTTTTGCTTTGTTATTGAATCTTACCGGTAAAATTGTTGAACTGGCGCAATTGAATAGTCAGTATGCAGACGTTAGTGCCGCCATTGAAGCGGATTATAAAACGGCCTTCCCACAAACTAAGCGAGTGCGGTTTTCAACGATAAAACGGCAACTAAGCAACAAACTGGCTGAATTTGGTGGTGCCAGCTCCGACACTGGCTTGTTAGCTATGTTAGATCAAGTACAACCTGCTTTTGCTAAAGTGCCCAAGTTAAAACCCGAAACATTACGTTATGACGCCAAACGCCAGGAACTGAGATTATCGGTTACGGCTAATGATTATCAAAGTTTTGAACAGTTTAAACAGGCGTTAGAAAGTGCTTCGCTAATTGTCGATGCGGGCGCGCAAAACAACCAGGGTGACCAGGTTACTGGTTCATTCAATATCAGGAGTAAATAATGAAACAATGGTGGCAAGGGTTAAATGCCCGTGAGCAGCAATTGGTTGCAGCAATGTCAGTGGTGGTTGTTATTTTCTTATTCATTACCTTAGTCTGGCAGCCGATAAATGAAGGCATTGAAAAATCACGCGTTAAGCTGGTGAAGCAACAAATACTGGCCGAGTGGGTTAGTGATAATATTGTTCAATATAAACAATTGCAACGCAGTGGCGGTGGTAAAAAATCAACGGTCAGTTTATCGAGTGTGGTTAACCGTACGGCGAAACGTCAGGCCATTGAGATAGCAAGAATGCAGCCTCAAGGTGACGATTTACAGGTGTGGATTGATGAAGTGGAATTTAACGCTCTGTTAGCCTGGTTGCAGCATTTAACCACAAATGAAGGGGTTAACATTATTGCCGCAGACATTGCTACGGGTAACAAATCTGGCACAGTTAAAGTGCGCCGTTTACAGTTAGGCAAAGCTTAATAGTTGTTAACAATATAAGAAAACAAGAATCTCTCCAGTATGAAACAGATAAAAAAATATTTAGCCATATTTAGCGCATTTATCCTGCTATATTTAGTGTTTTTGGTCAATTTGGCGCCAGCAAATAAATTATTGTCGCGTGTAGATTTGCCAACAGGGGTAAGCTTGCACGGTATTAGCGGTTCAATTTTTTCCGGCAAAGCGCAGACGTTAACGATTAATCAACTAAGCATTGAAAACGTGAACTGGTCGGTGAGTTATTTTTCGCTGATAACACTAAACCCAAAGGTCACGGTGAATATCGGCAATAACTTAGCCAGTATCTCAGGTCGGCTTGAACTATCCAATTTAACCTCAGGGCTAACCGTATCCAATGCTGATATTAAGGTGGATGCGAATGAAGTTATTGGTCAGTTAAACTTACCAATAGATATCAATGCCGCCGGGCAAATTCATTTGACCATGGCAGAGTTTGCCATGGGTAAGCCGATATGTGCGGTTGCCCAAGGTGCAATAAGCTGGCCGAATGCCAGTGTGAACGCGATGGAAGAAAACGTTGAATTGGGCACTTTAAAAGCCCTGCTCAGTTGTGAAAAGGGCTCGCTCAATATTACCATCGATCCGAAAAATGATTTAGGACTGGAGCTTACCGCCTATGTGGTCAGTAAAAGCCGAATAAAGGCGAATGGTTATCTAACCCCGGGCGATAAGTTTCCTGAAAATTTGAAACCTGTACTCGGTTTTATCGGTAACAAAGATCGGCAAGGCCGATATAAAATCAGCCTTTAATCTTCTTTGATAATTGCGGCATAAGGTTTACCTAACCGGGTTAGCGTTTCAGGGCCATCACCTGCACTAAATTCAATGGTATGCGGCGGGAAACAGCAAACCGTAGTTGAGCCAAGTTTGAAACGACCCATTTCTGCGCCTTTTTCCAGATGAATGGCGTTTTCACCCGCGCTTGGGTAGGTCCAGGTCATCACTTGTTTTTCTTTATTTGGTGCAATTGTGCCGGCCCAAACGGTTTCAATGCTGGCGACAATGGTGGCGCCGACAAGAACCATAGCCATCGGTCCGATTGCCGTATCAAAAATAGCAACCACGCGTTCATTGCGAGAAAACAGATTAGGCACATTATTCGCCGTTAACGGGTTCACCGAAAATAAATCGCCAGGCACAAAAATCATTTCGCGCAAGGTACCGGCGATTGGCATATGAATGCGGTGATAATCTTTCGGCGCCAGATATATGGTTGAAAATTTACCGCCTTGAAACGGCTCAGCCGTTTCTTTGTTGCCACCTAACAAGGTTTCTAGCGAATAATTAAAGCCCTTCGCCTGAATAATTTGATCGTCAACTATGTCACCTTGTTGGCTGATTGCACCATCCACCGGGAAACAGACTTCCTTAACATCGGGGTTAATTGTGCGTGCACCATCTTCTAATTCACGGGTAAAGAAATCATTGAAAGTGGCAAAATCGCTGGCGTCTTGCAGCTTGGCTTCACTCATATTAATGCCGTAAGCTTTAATAAAACGCTTAATGGCAAAAGTCGTTAATGGCCCAGCTTTGGCGCCGGCAAACTTGCCCACTAAACGAGATAAACCATGTTTTGGCATAGCGTATTGTAGGGCAATTTTCAGATTATCCAATGACACAAGAGTTTCCTTTTAAACGATTAGCGTCGGTAAATAGCTATTTACCGACGTAAATTATTATAGTAATAGCAATTACGACAATTTATTGACCAATAAATTGTCGTAATTGCTATGGTGTTCTTAATGGCCAGCTTAGTTAAAGCGAGAGGTCAGTTTATTATCACTCAGACTGGCCAATATCCGCTGGTAACTGGCAAAGCGCAAAGGGTTGATTTTGCCATCGCTTAGGGCTTGTTGCAATGCGCAACCGGGATCGTTTTGATGTTTGCAATCACGAAACTTACAATAACCAAAGTATGGCTGAAATTCGATAAAACCCTGATCCACTTGTTCCGGCGATAAATGCCACAAACCAAACTCGCGAATACCGGGTGAGTCGATTAAGCGCCCGCCGGATGGAAAGTGATACAAACGGGCAACCGTAGTAGTGTGTTGTCCTAGCCCTGAATTTTCTGAAACTTCTTTGGTAAGCAAGCCCAGCTCTGGCATTAATGAATTGACCAGAGTGGATTTTCCCACACCCGACTGGCCGACAAAAATACTGGTTTTGTCATTTAATTTGTCGGTAATGTTTTCTATGCCTTGTTGTACCTTCGAGCTGGTGTACAGCACTTCATAACCAATGTCGTGATAAAGTTGCAAGTGTCGATCAATTTGCAGCTTGTTTTCAGCGCTAAGCAAATCAATTTTATTCAGTACTATGATTGGCTTAATGCCGGTTAATTCGGTGGCCACCAAATAACGGTCAATAATGTCGGGATTAAACGCCGGTACCACCGAGGAGACGATAAATATTTGATCAATGTTTGCCGCAATGGGTTTTACCCCATCGTATACATCAGGCCTTGCCAGCACCGAAGTTCTTTCATGTACGGCTTCAATGACACCACGTATGCTGTGCTGAGTTTCTTTGCCCTGGCGCCATACCACAATATCTCCGCATACTATGCTATCAACAGTGCGACGAATATTACAGCGAAACACTTCGCCGTTAGGGCTTTCAACATCTGCATGTTGGCCAAAACGACTGACAATAATGCCAGTTTGTTGTTCACTAAGCTGATTATCTTGCCAAGTTATCTGGGTTTCTTTGTTTAACTTGTTGGCAATATTTTGCTTAATACGACGGTGTTGACCTTTGGTCAGTTTCTTAGCTTTAGCCACGGATAAAATTCATTAGTTTTTAGATTAGATTATGAAAGCATTAATTTATCCCGTATTATACTAGGGTCTGTTGAAATTTGCACCGCAAAGATCAACAGACCCTAATACAAGAGCAAGAATGAAAATCAAACTAATGGACGGGTAAATGGCGGTAAATGCAAATAATTTAATCTGGTTAGATTTAGAAATGACCGGTTTAGAACCAGAACATGATGTGATCCTTGAAATCGCATCAATCATTACCGACGGTGAGTTAAATATCTTGGCAGAGGGGCCGGTGTTTGCCATTCATCAAGATGATGATGTATTAAATAACATGAACGAGTGGTGTATAAAACAACACGGGATAAGTGGTTTAACTCAGCGCTGCCGAGATTCAAAAACCACGTTACAACAAGCTGAACAGGCCACAATTGCATTTATTGAACAATATGCAGAGAAAGGCGTTTCCCCTATGTGTGGTAATTCTATTGGCCAGGACAGGCGCTTCATTAATAAATATATGGTTGATTTTGAAGAGTATTTTCATTATCGAAATATTGATGTGAGTACCATTAAAGAGTTGGTTAAACGCTGGCAACCAGCAATTTTAGAGCAAGTAGTAAAACAGGGGACCCATTTAGCCTTGGATGATATTAGAGAGTCTATTGCCGAATTAAAAGTATATAGAGAACACGTTTTTAAAATTTAAGCGCCAGGCAAAAACTGCCAAAATCACTGGTATCAAAATACCAGGATTGCAGCAATTTTTAGAAAAATTCATTTACCCTTAAATTTACCTAACGTTCACGAATTTTTGTACTAAGCTAATGAATAGCAATTACTAAAAAAATTAGTATTATTATTTTGTCAGCTAATAAGAAAAATAAAGGTTTGTGGCTATGCATGGCGTTAATTCATCGGTAAAAACACCTGGCTTCATTGTAACTAAAGCAATGTTATACATCGCATTGCTGTTAGCAACGATGGCTTTACTCGTTGGCACATCGCTATGGCTGTACAGCCAGCAGGCTGAAAAGGCCGAATTCCTGCAACAACATCAAATTCCATTCATCAAAAATAATGCTCAATTGATGAAAAGTGTGGCGGAACTGGAAAATCAGTTAGTCGCCCAACAGCTGGCAATTACCCATCAACAACTTGATCAACCCCTGGAGGATGCTAAGCAAGCCTGGTTAGAGATTGTCGATTTAAGTAAGCAGCATGTCCTTATGGTAAACGATGATCTGCGCGCTAATAACGCCAATGAAATTGCCCTCACGGCGCAGATATTTGCTGACGGCTATAAACGTTTTGTAATTTTGGTGGATGATTTAATTTTAATCCGGCAATCCCGCAATGGTCAGTATCTGGCGAATAGCAAAACCATAGCTGAGCTCGTTGAACGAGTGAATGTTTTACGTCAAGAAAAGCAAACTACGCTAAATCGAAGCTCATATCAGGTTGTTAGCAGTCAAAATATTGTCCAAAAAGACAACTTTCAATCTATGGTCGGGGTGATGAAACATGCGCAAGTTTACCAATACATTTATCAGGAATTATTGAAATTACAAATTCAATTGACGGCGTTATCATCGACGCTGAGTGATTATCAATTCAATCAAATTTCTACTCAAATTGCCAACTTAACCAAGAATATCAACAGTGAGTTACAGAAAAATTCAGAAGATAAAACGTTAGCCCTGTTGACCAAAGATATCGAAGCCATCATCAATCAATTAATGGGCTCGGGCCAGTTGTTTTCCAAATGGCGTGACGAAAACTTAACGACAGAGAAAGTGATAAAGCAGTTAAGTTCGTATCAAGTTTTCCTTAGTCAAGCCGCTTCGTTGATTGAGCGGCCCAACTTTTATGACTTACCCGAGTTTGAGTTAAACCTGCCAATTATTGGGATTAAAGTGAAAGAGTCCACCATGGTGCCGGTAGGCTTTGTCTTTATTTTAATTATGATATCTACCAGCATTTATTTGGCATGGCGGTTACTAAACCTAGTCAATCGCAGCTATCGCGCTGGGGTGGAGTGCATGCAATTTGCCCATGAAAAACAAGCGAAAGCTGAAAAAGCATTGAAGAAGGTGAAATTAAAAGAACAAGCGAAGCCAGAAGAAGTGTTGCAAATTAGCTCACCAGCTGAAGTTGTGCAGATTAAAAGCACAGAACAAGTCGATGAAGAAGATAAAAATCAAATAAGTTATAAACAGATAAATGAATTGGTCATAAATTTGGAAAAATTTAATGAATATCATGGCTCTGCCGAAATGGCGGTATACATGCTTGAAGATTATATGAAACGCAACAAGCATAACTTGCAAAAGCTTAAAGATGCCTTAGCTCAAAATAATATGATCGAGGTGGCCGTAATCAATGGTTCGATATTAAAAACCGCAGGTTTATTGTCAGCACCAAGGCTGATAAAAACTTGTGAACAGATGCAACAAGCTTGCGCGAAAGAAGATCTCCACCATGCCGTGGCCATCATTGTGGAAATGAATGAGGCAATGGATGAAGTTGTCAGCTATGTTGAAGAGGCCTAGCGGTCTCAACCACATTTTACTTTTGTTAAAATATAATGTGCTGATGCTGTCGGTTAAGGTACAAGAAGAGAACTTAACAAAATGCTTTTTTCCATCATTGCACCTTCATTTTTTGACCCGTTTGACTGCTTTGTTGAGCTAATTCAATTAATTTTATGGTTAATAACGCATCTTCTGCGCTCACGGGAACAGGCTCGCCGTCATTGATCGCGGTTGCCAATTGATGGAAAAAATGTTGATAGCCGCCACGCTCGGTCACCACAACTTCTGCTGAATTCTTCGCCAGACTATCATCTCGGTAGATGTGCCCGTAGTCTTGTACTGCTTCGTCTGCCCAATGGTCATGGTCAGGAAGAATACCTGCCCGTAGACGATCTTCCTGCGGATCTAACCCATGTTTAACATAATTTCCGCAATCGCCCTGTAATTGAAATCTTAGGTTAACACTGGCGCAAAACAGGCTGGCATGTAATACCACCAGTTTATCCGGGTAAAATAAAACTAAATGAACAAGGTCGGTGATCGCTGAGTTGTCACGTAATGCCACACATTGAGCAGTAATGGCTGTTGGTTTACCAAAAAGTTGCAATGCCTGATCGATCATATGTGGCGCTAAATCATAAAGGATGCCGCCGCCATCAACGGCCGTTTCACGCCAACGTTGTCGGACCTGAGGACGAAAACGATCAAAATGTGATTCATAATAACGAATATGGCCCAGTGATTTTTGATTGATCAGCTTTTTGACTGTCAGGAAATCACCATCCCAACGACGGTTGTGATAAACCGTTAATACTTTTTGTTTTTGCTGCGCTAAAGCGATCAGCTGTTCGCCATCGCTGACCCGGGTAACAATGGGTTTTTCCAGCACCACATGTTTATTATTGAGCAAGGCTAATTTTGCCAGCTGAAAATGCACATCGTTCGGTGCGGTAATGATCACCACTTCGGCATCACAGTCTTTCAGCATTTGCTCGGCGCTGTCATAAACCTCGACGCCCGGATGATCCTGGTTGATTTGCGCCCGTTGAGAACTGCTGATTGCGCTGAACTGAAATTCAGCCAATGTGGTGATAAATGGAATATGGAAGGTTTTTGCGGAAAAGCCATAACCCACTATGGCGGCTTTTATACAATTGTCAGCTGTCATTTAGTTTGTTCTCCATCGGGGTTATCGCAGATGAGCAACTCAATATCAAACATGATGTATGGTAAAATCGCATTTAGTCAGTATTTAAACTTCTGACACTAGCTAACTAGGACAAAGCTACTGATAGTCAAACGTCCTTGTCTGGGATCACTTAATAACCCCAATTCAGGTTGAATATTGCCAGAATGCAGGGCGTTACTAGGATATATTATTGCTCGATTCATCCGTGCTGCAACTGAATGTATTTGGCTAAATAAAGCCGTATCCCCATCAATATATTTGGGATTTTCATGCAACCTTGCAGCGATTGCTTGTTGTTTGAGTTGCACACGATAAAGTGAAAGTCGCTCGGGTGAAATTCGCTCAAAACCGCTCGCTTTGTGACGATATATAGATGTTCCGCCATGTTCCGCGTCACACAGATAGTGCACCATGGCAAATTGATTTTCAGCTGGCGTATCAAAATGTGGCAGCATTTGAATAGGCCTTAACTGCTCAGGAACGGTGGTGGAAATGGAAAACGCAGACATGATGACATCTGCTTGCTTGGCTTTTGTGAGTCCAAATGAGGCAGTAAATAACGGCAATAATTGAGTAATTTTATCGATATAACTTAACGGTGCTTTTCTACGTACGCCAGGATAATAATCACTATTTTGCTGCTGATATTCATTCTCTGCTGACTGTGTGGAACACGCTAAATCAACCAGCTGCTCTGGCTTAAGCACTAAATTATCTATCACCAAAACAGGGATATGATCATTGCCAACAATGGTCAGTGTTGTTTGCATCTCACTGTTTAGCTCAATAGTGCTCATGTTACCCGACTAAACTTGCATTTTTACGCTCGATCAACGCGTAAATTTGGCCAAGAGAAGTGATCATTGTATAAATAGGTTGCAATAAATTCTTTTGATGTAGCATTACAATTTGCTCATTTGACAAGGCTGCTAACTTTTCTTGATTAATGCTATAAAGCCCATTTAAGCGAGTACTTTGTTCATTAACAAAGGTAATTTCTAGCGATAACGGTTGTAATAAGTCGAGCTCTTTAAGCGCAGTAATCAATTTATTATTATCAATTTCACCTTGCAATAATTGCCCTAAGCATTGCTTTGCATGCTGAAAATATTGGCTATCTTCTCCTGCCTCAGTGAATAATGTTTGATACTCACTTTGAGAAGCTGCAGTAACTTTCGCGATTGTTGGGCTTTCAACATCGATACAGACGACAAAATCACCGCTATTTTTCGATGTATCATCAACCGAATCGCCAATAAAAAATGGTTGTCGTTGAATTTGTAAGGGCAAATAGACACCTCGCCATTGACCATTTTGCCAAAATAAATTTTCATCAGCTTCAAAACCAAACATAGCGGTACAAACAAATTCTCCGGTGTCGCCGTTTTTGGTTAAGACAATAGGGTATTGCACCGCTAAATTAGTAAATTCAGCAACAACCGCCGGTATTAGGTTTAGCTCAGCACCGTGCAGTTCAGCTTTCGCTGGATTAATTCTTAAGTTTTTATGTACGTTGTGGTCAATCGCGACTAACTTTGCCATGTTTATGTTCTCTATATTCTTTAATCTTAACTTTGCTAAGACGATAAGTCTGCTGATTTAAATCGTGTTAAAACCATACTGGCGAATTTTATCAAGCAACTCTCTATTCGTGGGTAATAATGCACTAGCCTGTTGGACCATTTTTTTATTTTTAGCGAACTGCTGCTCGGCATAGTGCCAATCATTTAACACATGGGCTGAATGGCTATAGTCACTCTCAAAACCCATTCCATAAAGTACATACTGATAACTCGCTGCCGGAAAGACTTCATTATTACTGGTAAAATCAAGATCGGCAGGAGAACGATATTTCCACAGCTGCATTAAATCCTGCAAACTTTCAGGTATGCTCTTAGGATCACGATTATCGGTCCAAAACGCGTTGTCAGAGCGTTTACTTAAGATGTAATGCAACTTAAGAAAATCGATGATCCTATCCCAACGATATAAGAACGTTTCGTTAAAACGTTTCGCCACGATATCCATAACATCTCGCGTAGCGGGTAATTGTTCACTGATCATCTGTGCTGACAATTCCACTAACACTAAAGCTGAAGCCTCTAGCGGTTCTAAAAATCCGGCCGACAAACCCACGGCAACACAATTATGTTGCCAAAATTTTTCCCTGTGACCACTGACGAACGGGATCTTTCTCACCGTTAATGAGTCAAACTGTTCACCAACATATTGTGCTAAGACCGCTCTGGCTTGCTCTTCACTACTATGTTTACTCGAATATACATAACCAACACCTCTTCGATGTTGTAGACCTATATCCCATATCCAACCAGCTTCTTGTCCAGTGGAAATCGTATGAGAGGCAATTGGGCTATTTTCGTTGTCATAGGGTACTTGCACGGCCAAAGCGGTATCGATAAACAACACATCGTCACAAGATTTAAATGGTACTTGATAATGTTTGCCAAGCAACAATGACGAAAATCCGCTGCAATCAACAAATAAATCTCCTGCTATATCACCATTCTCTTTGGTAGCAACTGAGGCTATGTCTTCATTCGGTAACGTATTGACCGCAACAACATCGTCAAGAATATGTGTTACCCCAAGATTTTCAGTGCAGTGCTTTTGCAATAACACCGCGAATTTACCCGAATCTAAGTGATAAGCGTAATTAGCTACCGCGCCAAACTCAGCCGTTCTTATGGTTTTTGGGGCCAGACCTTGTTCACATATCGCTTCCTGGAAACAAACGTCTTGAGAAAACGAATTTTTATTGTCATCCGCTTTATTTAACCAATAAGCCGCAATATCACCTTGGGTGAAACCTTGTGGCAACACTAATGGGTGGTAATAAAAATCGTCTTCACTACCATCAACCCACTTTGCAAATCTAGCGCCTTGCTTGAAGCTTGCGTTACATTCACGAATAAAGTCTGTTTCGCTGATGCCTAATGCGATTAAGGTACTGCGCATGGTTGGCCAAGTGCCTTCACCAACACCTATGATGGGAACGTTTGGTGATTCAACTAAAATGACATTCAGTCCTGTGTCGGTGTTACTTTTATGATGTGCGGCTAAACGTCCGGCGGTAAGCCAGCCAGCAGTACCACCACCAACCACAACCACTGTTTTTGTTGTTTTATTTTGTTGGTTCATCTTCTCATCACTCATAGACTTAACCACCTTTATTATAAAAACAAGTATTTTTAAAACGGAAAAGACTTCTACTGAATATCAGTAGAAGTCTTATGCTTGTTAAGCGTTATTGTGATTAGAAACTACCACGAACACCTACCGCAAAACGACGACCGCTGTCTTCAACTAACAACAGTTGATTAGAGAAACGACCGCGTTTGTGGACATACTCTTCCGTTAAGTTAATCCCTTCAAAGAAAATAGAGATATTTTCGGTAACATCAAAACTTCCGCTGGCATCCACTTGCGCGTAATCTTCAACAATGGTGACACCATCACCGTTGGATTGTGTCAAAGATTGAACAAAAGTATCACGCCAGTTATAGGCGATACGAGCCTGGAAAGGACCATTTTCATAGAAACCAACCACGTTATAAGAATCACTTAAACCGGTTAACGCAAATACTTGAGTAATATCTGCCGGGTTAAGTTCTGCATCACTATCAACTAAGGTGGCGTTGACGATTAAACCAAAACCACTATCAAAAGTATGTTGCAACGCCAGTTCCCAACCATCAACAATCGCCGATTCGCTATTGTTTGGTAACGTATTAGTAAATACTGCCGTTTCATCTGCCGCGTCTGGATTATCAACATCATTACCGGTTGAAGGGTCTGTTAATAAGCTGCCATCAGCTGTCTCAAAAGTAAGATCTTCGGTGGTATTAATAATAAAATTCGCAACATTTTTTCTGAAATAACCAGCAGATAAATAACTGGCGTCACCATAGTACCATTCCAATGATAAGTCTAAATTGTCAGACGTAAATGGTTCCAACTCGGGGTTACCTGAATTTGATGTTAAGTTACCACCTTGACGGGTGGTACCAATGACAGTTACCGGCGACATGCTATCTAAGGTTGGGCGAGTAATAGTTTGAGACACGGCAAAACGCGCGACTAAATCATCATTGATCTCTAATTTAACGCTCAAGTTAGGCAAAATCGCTTCATAATCAGAACTTTCTGTGATTGATTCCGCAGGACCAAAACTGGCGAGCATTTCTGTTTTATCGAGAATAGTCAGTTCTTCTACAGGCTCATCCGTACCCTTAACATCTACGTCGGTTGATTCATAACGGAAACCAGCGCTGGCAGAAAGAGGCATATTCGCCACCTCAACTTCAAAATCAAGTTCAACATAGAGCGATAATGTGTCTTCGGTAATTTCAAAGGATTTATTACGTTTTACCGCATCAAAATTCGCTCCTGAAGCTTGCTCTAAGAAGGCAAAGTTCGCTTCGCCATCGTGTGCTAACCATGATGTTGGCATGCGAGAGCTACCACTGACATCACTTAAAAAGTCACTGCCAGCATTAAATACGTATTGTGGTAATCCATCCATATTTGGTGCGTCTGGATAACCACAATACGTACAGTGAATACCAACACCTTCGTTATCCCAACGGTCAAGATTTTTGGTTTCTGATGAATACATTAGACCAAATTTAATGGCGGCTAATCCCGTATCGGCATCATCAATCCAGGTGTTATCCCAACGGAATTGATCAACACTGTCTTCAACCGCCCATCCTCGACGTAACATTACGTGGGCACGGCTGTTGGCAGGATCTAAGTGATCAGACACACCAGCAGGGGTAACGCTCGGATCATAAGCAACACCATCCAGCTCTTGCTGACCGCTATAAATGCCAGCGTTTGCTGTGGCAAATTCACTGGCATAAGGAAGAATATTATCATCAAGCTGGAAACGTACGCGGTTAGCATAACCAATAAGTGACAACTGATCGCCACGGCCATTATTGGCATCACGTTCGGCATTGGAATGGCTGAAATCAAATTTCATATTCAGGTTGTCATTTACTTCCCAATCAAAATTTAAGCCAAACGCACTTGACTCGGTTAAACGATCAAATTTCTTCGCGTGCATATCGGTCGCTAAACCAACTTCCTGGTATAAATCAGTCACAGTACCATTGGCATCAACGGTGGGCCCAGCTGCACCATCAAAACCTTCAATATTTGGTGCAGTAAACCAGTGTCCGTATGATGTTGTATCGGTTTCTACATCAAAATCAGAATATAAGGCATCAGCAGTAACCACTAAAGTATCAGACGGTGCATATTGGATAACCAAGTTCGCGTTAGTACGAGTACGTTCCTCAGTGGTCACTTTATGATCGTAGTTACGTGGTGAAAAGATATTACCGGTATAGGCTTGGCCACTTTCCGTTTGTGGGTTCGGTACCCCCACGTTTTCTAACCAACCATCCATTTGCGCCTGATTCAACCGTGTTTCACGCTCTTGGTGAGATAGCGCAAACAAGACACCTAAACTGTCATCGTTAAAAGTATTGCTGATCAGTGCTGATACTTGTGGTGTCGTTTCTTCACTATTTTCGTCGTAAATGCCTTTCACACTGCCCGCAAGTTTGAAACCATTGATTGAAAAAGGGCGTGCCGTTTTAACATTAACGGTTGAGCCAATACCACCGGATTGCATGGTAGCAGTAGACGTTTTATGCACATCCAAACTTCTGACTAATTCCGAGGCGATAGTGTCAAAACTAAAGGCACGACTTTGGTTTTCCGACGCCATTTGACGACCATTAACCAAAACCGTGTTAAATTGAGGACCAAAACCTCGCACGGTGATCAATTGACCTTCACCACCGGAGCGGTCAATTGAAACACCGGTAATACGTTGTAAAGATTCTGCTAGGTTGGTATCTGGAAATTTACCAATATCTTCGGCAGAAATAGAATCTACTACGCCGCCCGCTTCTCGTTTAGCATCCAGCGATCGTCCTAGCGAACCGCGAATTCCCCTGACTTCGATCACTTCTACTTCTTGTTCTTGCGTTTCTGTTTCCGCACCTGCCGGTAACGTTGCTACGGCACTTAGTACCGCCAATACTGCAGTTGAGACTTTATTTCTTTTGTAATTAGCCATATAGTTTTCACCCTCATATGTTGGATCTATTAAGATAGATATCTGCCCACTTTCGCTAATTTCAGTTTTAAGGCCCGTATCCTTGAGCATTATCTGGAGTGCGTTCAATATTGAATGCTGCCCAGATAATCGATTCGTTTGCTTTCCTTCCACTGTATCGAAAGGAAAAAGCAAAGTAATATCCGCCTGTTCTGCAAAACTGATTAGTGACAAGTCGGCTCTTTGTCTGGGAATATTAAACATTATCTTTTCGTTTCGTTGTTCGGCAAAGGCCTCACCCGTGGCGAGGCTAAAAACCAAAATTAAAGACACAAAACGTAACTGCAATGCTTGACATTCCGAGCGTATAGTTTTTATTTTTTTTCGCCATACACAGTACAAAGACGACTGATCTTTTGTTTTCCGCCATACTTTTATTTTACTTTTTGTTAACAAGTTTTTTTTCAGAGTCATCATGGGTAATAATTTATCAATACCTTTTATGTTTTATGTTCAGTATTTGAGTCTATAAATAAAAATATTATGTATCAGTTGGTTAGTGTGATTCTTTGTCGGATATTGTATGTTGTTTACATATAAATAAACAGCTATTCACTAGGAATTAACAAATTACTTTATTATATATGCAGTATAGATTACAAGCTTTAACCCTCAAGGCAATTCGTCACCTTCGAATAAAATTTCTACTATATTTAAAATGGGTTGCATTCGATAAATTTAAATTAAATTTTAATGGCGGATTTTTATGGTTCAATCGTCTTATTAATATTCGCAAAAATGTAAATAGAATTTGAGCGGTGCAATCTTATGATGAAATCTTATGAGTGATACATAATGTCAAACGATAAATTATTTTATAAAGTCTATTTAGCCTCGAGAAATGGCATATCGAGGTTAGTCGCGAGAATTGTACCGCCACATGAAATTGAAGACATAGTGCAAGAAACTTATGTGCGGATCTGTCAAATAGAGAAGAAAGACAATATTACTTCACCAAAGTGTTTCATGTATAAAACTGCACGTAATTTGGCATTGGATTATCAAAAACAAGCAAATGTTAGATTGGTAGATGGCATTGAAAACATGGAAGCCTTTGAGCACTTGTTATCAAAACCTCATAAAGATGAAATGTATGAAAATGCTGTAACCGACAGTGAATTTTCTCACTTTTGTGAAGCGGTCAGACAGTTACCTCTGCAGTGTCGTAGAGTCTTCGTGTTAAAAAAAGTTTATGGTTATACGCAGCGTGAAATTGCTGCACAATTGAGTATTAGTGAAAGTACAGTGGAAAAACATATATCAACAGGCATGAAGCGTTGCACACTTTTTATGCGAAAATCAAAAAATAGTGCTAACGATAACAAATCTACATCTGCGCAAATTGTTGCAGGAGGCAACTATGAGTAATATTCATCAAATCAATGTTAATGCAAAAAATAGACAAGGCAGTACTATTACAGATGACAAGCGCTTAGATGAAGCGAGTGATTGGATAGCTAAACTTGAGCGAGGCCTGAATCAAGACGAAAAATCGTCACTGCAAGCATGGATGGCACTATCAGAAAAACATACTGAAGTATTATTTGAAGTAGCTCAAATATGGGACAAAATGGACGACCTCAGACGTTTATCTGACTTGTTTCCGCAAACTTCAGGCAATCAGAAAAAATTACCAACATGGTTAGGGGCAATGGCCGCTTCGGTTATTTTTGCAATAACCATTGGTTTATATCACGGTGGCTTTCATTTTTCATTGTTTGGACAAGCAGAGCAGTCAGCTGTAGTTGCCAAGCAAATGGATTATCAAACGGATATTGGTGAGAGAAAGACCATCAATTTACCTGATAACAGTAAAATCGTATTAAATACCAACAGTTTTGTGCAAATAACATATACCGCAACGGCAAGAGTCATAGACCTACAACGTGGTGAAATTCATATCGATGTTGCCCATGATAAATCACGGCCATTAAGTGTTATTGCCAGGGGTAAAGTGATTCAAGCCGTTGGCACCGCTTTTAATGTTCAAGTACGTAACGAGCTGGTAGAGCTTATTGTTACGGATGGCAAGGTGTTAGTTGCAGAAAAGAAACCGCAACTTACCACAACTGACATGAACATTATTGATATAGAACAGATGGCAAAACGGCTACCACAAAATTCAATGACGATTTCTAAAGGTGAAAAAGTGGACTTAGACCTTACTGGCAAGGTGATTGAAAAAGTAATCAAGGTTGATGCTATTGAAGTGGCAGCAAGCTTATCATGGCGCCAAGGCAATCTAATATTCCGAGGAGAATCATTAGCCGAGGCAATGGCAGAGATCAGTCGCTACACCGATATCGAGTTTGAATTATCCGATGATGAAATGCTTAACAAAGTACAAGTTGCTGGCGTGTTTAAAACCGGAGATGTTAAAGGCTTGCTTGAAGTATTAAGAAATAATTTCAACATCAGTTACGAAAAAATTGGCAGTGATAGGATCATGTTGAAATACGCTGGCTAATTGCCAAAGAGATTTTCTTTGTTAGTCGGTAAAATTCGACGCCCCATGGCGGAAAACCATGGGCTTTTTTTACTCTCAATATACGACCTTCCCCCCACTAAAATAAGTTAATTACAACAATATTTAGGACAAAATTTATGAGCACCCCCTCTTCCAATGATTTACAAGATACATTCCTTGAGAATAATGAAACATCTGGATCAATTCTTTATGTCCTCTTTATTTCAGCCGTAGCAGCAATCGGCGGATTTCTTTTTGGTTTTGACTCGGGGGTTATTAATGGCACAGTTACCGCACTAGGTAACGCTTTTAATTCTACCGATGTTTCAACAGGCTTTAACGTCGCCTCGGTTTTATTAGGCTGTGCAGCAGGGGCGTTAGCCGCTGGACCGTTAGCCGATCATTTTGGTCGCAGAGCTCTGATGATCTCAACCGCTGTCATTTTTGCGATTAGTGCTTTTGGCTCTGGCATATCCGATTCTTCGGCTGAATTTATTTTCTATCGTTTATTTGGTGGTTTAGGTATTGGCGCGGCTTCTGTATTAGCGCCTGCCTATATTGCAGAAGTGGCTCCTGCGGCTCTACGAGGACGTTTAGCGACCTTACAACAACTGGCCATTGTGCTTGGATTGTTTGTTGCATTTTTGAGTAATTACCTTATTGCCTCCAATGCTGGTGGTGCTGAAGGTATTTTAATGCTTGATCTTGCCGCTTGGCGTTGGATGTTTTGGGTCGAACTAGTCCCGGCTATTTTATTTCTGCTAGGTGTACTGTTTATTCCAGAATCGCCACGCTATTTAGTGGCGCAAGGAGAAATTGAAAAAGCAAAAATCGTATTCAATAAAATATCAACGACTCCTGCGGACAAACAAATTGATGCTGTTAAAAACTCATTACATGGTGATAAAAAGCCAAGCATCAGTGATTTATTTATTGAAGGACAGAAAAAAATCCACCCGATTATTTGGATTGGCATAGCGCTTTCTGTTTTCCAGCAATTTGTTGGCATCAACGTTGTTTTTTACTACGGTTCAGAGCTTTGGCAAGCCGCGGGTTTTGACGAATCTCAATCTTTATTTATTAATGTTTTGACTGGCACAACCAATATTGTTTCAACATTTATCGCCATCGCCTTAGTTGATAAAATTGGCCGTAAACCGTTATTACTGGTTGGCAGTATAGGCATGTTTATTAGCTTAGGGACATTAACTTATATTTTTGGTTCTGCAGGATTTGATGAACTAGGCAAACTGTCTTTAACTGAAGATATGGGAACATTTGCCCTAATTATAGCCAACTTGTTTGTCGTATTTTTTGGCTTAAGTTGGGGGCCTATCGTTTGGGTACTACTTGGCGAAATGTTCAACAACCGAATTCGCGGCGCCGCGCTAGCGGTTGCTGCAAGTGCTCAATGGCTAGCTAATTTTACCATCACCATGACCTTCCCAATAATGCTAGGCAGCATAGGGTTAGCGGGAGCTTATAGTATTTATGCTATTTCAGCATTTGTCAGCATCTTTTTTGTTATCAAATACATTAAAGAAACTTGTGGTGTGAAGCTAGAAGCTATGTAGTCAAATTTATTTTTAAAGGTCCTATGTATGCAAAATCAAAATACGCTTTTACAAATAACTACAAAAGAATATGAAATAATATCATCAGGGGTAGTGCATTTAACTGAGCCAGAAGTTAAATTTAAATTAGGCGCCCTTGTCGTAAGATACAGGTTCAAATTAGATTTGAATAAGGCTAGATTTATTGGAGAAATGATAAACAACGAACTTATCATTACCTTATATAATTCGAATAATATTACAGGAGAAGGTAAAATTGATCCTGTAGAGATCGGTCTGCTGGATGGGAAACGACTATTTACTACATGGTTTGTAGAAACTATCGAACAGAACCTGAGAAAGTTTAGTTATACTTTTATGTTAAAGCAGAATGAGTCTTTATAGCAACTTATATGTTGAGACGAATTGGTGTTCGTCTCAACATGGTCAATTTTCAAATCTATTCAATATTTCCTTTATTAGCGCAAACACTCAGTTTGCATTAATCTCTTTTACGCGGCTTATTCTTAGGTACGTAATTCAAAATAGACACTGGCACCACCTTTTTGACGACAAAACCCGCAATTTCTTTGCGCTCAATAATATGCCCAAGATGACTTTCAATCGCACAAAGGTTTCTAAAATTATCTTTGGCGACAAAAGAGATGGCTTCACCACTTAAGCCGGCCCGTCCGGTACGGCCAATTCGATGAATATAATCATCTACCCTGTCGGGCAAGTCATAATTAACCACACGAGAAAGCTTACCAATATCGATGCCACGGGCGGCAATACCGGTAGCCACTAAAAATTTGATCGCACCAGATTTAAACTCGCTCAGAATTTTTTCACGTACCGCTTGAGTTCGACCGCTATGAATGGACTCAGCCTTAATACCGCGCTTCTCCAATTGGCTGACCAGCTTGGCAGCGCCGTGTTTGGTTTCGATAAAGATAAGTGCCTGCTGCCATTCGTGTTCTTTAATCAAGTGACTGAGCAAGGCCGATTTATTGCCCTTGTCTACGGTGATCAGCCACTGAGCAATTTTCGGCGCTGAGGCGTCATCGGGAGAAATCGATATTTCTACCGCATCATCGAGAGTTCTTTTTGCCAAAACACGAACATCATCAGTAATGGTGGCAGAAAACAATAAGTTTTGACGTTGTCTAGGCAGGCGTTCAATGATTTTATTGATGTCATCGATAAAGCCCATATCCAGCATTCTATCGGCTTCATCCAGCACCAGCACTTCGAGCTCATCAAAATGTAGTGCCCGTTGATGTGCCATATCTAACAACCTGCCAGGGGTGGCAACAAGAATATCTATACCCCATATCAGTCGCTGTATTTGTGGCGCGGAGTCAATGCCACCATACATTGCCATAGAGCTAAGGTTTAGATATTTTCCGTATTGACTAATGCTGGCCTCAACCTGTACGGCAAGTTCGCGCGTTGGCGTAACAATGAGTGCTCGAATACGCTTGCCACGCAGCTTGCGTTCTGTGTTTAGCGACTCCAATAGTGGCAACACAAAACTGGCGGTCTTGCCTGTACCCGTCTGCGCTCCGGCGATTAGGTCTTTGCCCGACAAAATAACCGGTATCGCCTGTTTCTGGATGGCGGTGGCAGCTTTATAATCTAGCTCAGCTAAGGCGGTTAAAATAGGATCAGATAATCCAAGTTTTGAAAATGGCATATAGAGTCTCGGGCATTTGCATAATCAACGGCTGCTCTGGCCTGGTGGCCAAATAGCAGATCGTGAGGATAGAACAGAGGCGTGGAGTATAGCAGCAAAAGCCGCCAATATCCCTAGTCCAGGTTAGTTACTGTATTGCGGTTGTATTTGTCTCATTCGTATAATGGTTGCTACATTAATGCTAATCGCCATCAGTACCAGCATGCATGGTGCCGCCAATCGAACCTAAAATTATATTATTAAGTAACCAGCAGCAAGAGCCCACCAACATCGTTGCTCTCATCTTGATGCCCGTTAAACAAAACAGTCCGTAAGTGCCAATACAGCCACCGACTACCGCTAACCAATCATGCCACATGGTTGCCCATAACGAGCTCACCATCAGCATGGATAAAATGAACAGGTAAGCAACAAACTTAGATTGTATTTTTAACGAGGTAGCTGTTCTGGTTGCCGATCACAAAACTGAGCAAGCCGACACTCTGAGCAATTATTGCTGTTGATAACATTAAGGTACCTTTGTGTTATAAAAATATGTTGAATAGCGCAAATAATACACTATACAGCTTGAACCATACAGAATGTTTTGGTTATTAACTATAATAACCATTGTTGATGGGCGTGTTGACCACTTACCAGCTGACTTTTACTAAATCACTTTCCGCACTTAACGGCTCAACCAATAAAATTTTGTTTTCATTTGGGTGTAAATCGAAACCGAGTCGGAAGGAATTGCTGCCAATAGAAGAGCGTTTGACTGCTGTCGCCCCTTGCTTGTTATGTTGTGATAATTGGGAAAAATAGCGCACATTCAAAAAAGCCTCTCGTCCTTCTCGTGTGGTGAAATATAGCCCTTTATCGGTGACTGCCCAACGATGGGGATTTGCCGATCCCAGTTTAGCCAATCTGATTTTTGCCAGTGCGTCAGAGCCATTATCACTGATTAACCAGGCGATTAGTTACTGATCTACAGCAATGCCATGATAACCTTGAGCGCCATTCACTGGTCGATACGAGACATAGTGTTTCGCCACAGTGGTTTGCTCATTTGAGTCCACATTTAGCCTGACGATATTTGGAACACCATTTTCATATACGGTTAAGTAAAGCGATTGATTATCCTGATGCCAATAAGGATTGGCGACTCTTTCTAAGGCGTGGGTGATGTTATTCGGCTCACTTACTTTGCTGTTCTGCTTCAAATACGCTAATAAGTGCATGTGAAAGCTCTGCGGCCGCACCATTTACTCTTTCAAGAGTCCGCTGCTTCATCAGTGAATTTTCTTGCGCCAATAAAACCCATCCAAGAGATACTAACCCGATAGCAATAATTGTCATCAATACGACAAAATTTCTAGGTAGGTTATTGATGTTTGATGTTTGATGTTTGGTGTTTTTCGAATTGGTAACGTCATTTGTTTAGTCTATGACGTTAATCTGAAAAATTCATCCTTAATGTAAATAAGTCAAAGCGGTTATTTAACAATAGAGCATATTTTATTGCTGTAACGCGATAGTTTAAGCGGTAACTTAACCTTTTAATGCCAGGGTGATTTTCTTGGCGCCAACTTTTTTGCACTCAAGATTAAAGTTTTTTTCACTTTCTCTTAAGCGGCCTATGGTTCTAAAGTGCCATTGCTGTTTTCCGCGCTATTGGTAATGATTATTTAAAATTTACTGTGGTTTTAAATAATGCCTATTGTTAAACATCTTATCTTCGTGGCGACACTTTTATCTTTCTCTGTTAGTGCCCAACAGCCGTCGACAATATTCAAGTCTCTTGAAAATTTTGGCGATAATCCCGGCGAATTAACCGCCAGCTACTTTTCTGACAATGAAACCAATCCAAACCTAGTGGTACTGCTACACGGTTGTACGCAAAATGGTGAACAACTCGCTCAGCAAAGTGGCATGTTAGGTTTGGCCAGGCAGCGTGGTTTTGCGTTATTGCTGCCGCAACAGAGCAGTAACAACAACATTCAAAATTGTTTTAACTGGTTTTCCAGTCAAGATCAGCAGCGCGATGTTGGCGAAAGTCTGTCGTTGAAAAACATGATCACCACGTTAACATCTCGAACTAAGGCGCAACGAGTGTATATTGCCGGTATCTCGGCCGGTGGGGCGATGGCAAGTGCAATGCTGGTAAACTACCCTGATATTTTTACTGCGGGTGCGGTTATCGCTGGCCTCCCTTACCCATGTGCCAACAACCTAACCAAAGCCATTTCTTGTATGCGTACCGGCCCGTCTCAAACCGCGCAACAACTCGCCAACATCGTTAATCATTACCCTCACATTGCAGAGTCAATCGATGCAAAAAAATCATGGCCGCGATTATCGGTGTGGACCAGCAGTACCGACAAAGTGGTAAACCCGCGTAATGGCCAGCATTTAGCTCAGCAATGGGCGCACTTATCCGAGATAGCGGCGGTACCAGTGGTCAGTCAGCGGCAGAACTATCAGCTCAGCCAATGGCGTAATGCCAGCGAGCAGGTGGTGATTGAGTTAATCGAGATAGAGGGTGTTGGCCATGGCATGGCGGTGAATTCAGAGTTAGCAAACGGTGGGGTAGAAGCGCCATTCCTGCTGAAATCAACAGTCAGTACCGCGGTCAGCATTGTAGATTTTTGGGGTTTAGGAGAGCGTAATGGCTCTTAATTGATGTTAAATATTAGAAAATAGACGTTGTTTTTCAATGGTATAAGGTAACTTTGTGAGCGTATACTACTATAGTACAAATTTTTTTTTGAACATTTTGCTATAGAGTCATATTTATCAACAAAGCGAAACCAATACTTTTGCCAAATAACAAAAATAATTTAAATGAATATGGGGATAACGATGAAACATCACAATTATAAATTGAGTTATATTGCCTTGGTGGTTGCCGGTGCATTAACCAGCAATATTACCGTAGCTGCAGAGGCGGATGCCGAAGATAACCCAGACGGTGGCCTGGAGCATATCGAAGTGACTGCGCGTAAAACGGCAGAAAATTTACAGAATGTACCGGTTGCCATTACTTCCATCGGTGCGGAACAGTTATCCCAAAGCGGCATTAGCGTATTAACTGAGCTGCAGCAGTTTTCGCCAAATACGACGTTACAAAAAAGTCGTGGTACCAACTCAACCTTAACGGCATTTATTCGTGGTGTGGGTCAAGAAGATCCATTGTGGGGCTATGAACCGGGTGTTGGTATCTATATCGATGATGTTTATATTGCTCGTCCACAAGGCGCAGTACTAGACATTCTTGACGTTGAACGTGTAGAAGTGTTGCGCGGCCCACAAGGTACGCTGTATGGTAAAAATACTATCGGTGGCGCGGTAAAATATATTACCCGTAAAATGACTGGTGATGCCGAATTTAAAGTACAAGCAACCTTTGGTGATTATTCTCGTCAAGATTTTAAAGTTTCAGGTCAAGTGCCGCTGATTGATGACAAATTATACTTAGGTTTTGCTGGTGCCAGCTTGCAGCGCGACGGTTATGGTGAATACATTACTTCCGATCTTCCAGGCCAGGATAAAGAAAACTACAACAAAGATGTGTTTGCCGGACGCTTAACCTTAGAGTATACGCCAACCGATAATCTGTTTATGCGTTTCAACTACGATAAAACCGACGATGAATCGAACTCAAAGGGTGGTTACCGTTTATTACCAAGTATTTTAACTGATGCCCCCGTCCCAGATAGTGTTTATGACTCATACACCAGTCTGCCAACCTGGAATAAGGTGGAAACGGAAGGTATGAGCTTAACGGTAGAATACGATATTAACGATCTTTGGTCTGTGAAATCGGTGACCGCATCACGCGAAAGTTATTCGCCAACCAATATTGATTTTGATAATACCAGTTTGCGCATATTCGATGTGCCAGCGATATATGATGACGAGCAGTTTTCGCAAGAATTTCAGCTAAATTATAATTCAGATAATTTATCGTTTGTGTCGGGCTTGTATTACTTTGATGGTGAATCTTGTGGTCACTACGATGCTATTTTAGAAGTTCTGGGTGTTTCATTAGGGCTACCAGGCTTCACCGCTGAAAAGAGTGGTTGTAATAACAGCGAAACTTATGCCGCGTATGCCCAGGGCTCGTATAATTTAAGCGACAAATTATCGGTGACCTTAGGCGCTCGTTATACCACAGAAGAAAAAGAAGCTAAGGTACATGATGCTTCCTTGTTTGGAACTGTGTACCCAAAATCTGGTTGGGTACCGGGTTATGTCCGTGATGAGGCCGCAATAGCAGCTGCGACGAATACTGTGTTAGATGATTCTAAAGAGTGGTCGCGCTTTACGCCAAGAGTTGGAATTGAATACCAATACAGCAATGACATGATGGTCTTTGCCAGTTATTCGCAAGGTTTTAAATCAGGCACCTTTAACCCAAGAGCAGGTAAACCAGAGCCTGCTGCAGATCCTGAAATTGTTGATTCATTCGAAGTGGGTATCAAAAGTGAATGGAATGATAATTTACGAGTAAATGCCACCTTGTTCATGCTAGATCATAAAGACCGCCAATACATTAGTGTTCTGCCAAACGCAGACCCTACCATACTTGATCAGAGCTTAGGCAATATTGGTGAATCAGAAGCAACCGGTGCAGAGCTGGAAGTGCAATATGCCGCGACCGATGCATTGAGCTTTGATCTGTCAGTGGGTTTTATCGATACCGAATTTAGTGAAGTGCTGAGTTGGAATGGTACAGGTTATGATGATATTTCTGACGACTTTACCATTACCAATACGCCGGAAACTACCGCTAACTTTGCGGTAAACTATGATCTTGAAACCGACTTAGGCAGCTTTGTCTTCAATGCCAATTATTACTACCGCAGCGAATACGATTTATCGGAAAAAGGCAACCTGTTAAGTCAAGATGGCTACGGTTTAGTAAACTTAGGCATTAACTGGTATAGCAATGATGGAAATTGGGAAGCGGGTTTACATATGAAAAACGTGACTGACGAAGAATATTTAGTAGGTAACTATGCGTTTGTCACACCACAAGATGATGGCAGTTACACTGAAGGTTTTGGTGGCGATACTACGCTAATTGGTTATTATGGCGACCCGCAAACGGTAGCCTTAACCATTGGTTACCAGTTCTAAGCTAAATCAGTTGTTATCGCAATCTTATGTATAGATTGCTGTGAATGAAGAATAAAGTGCTGGCATATGTCGGCACTTTTTTTCATAATCGTAGATAATACCAGATATGGGAAATTAACATGAGTATGCCAAAAGTAGTCATTGCCGACGATCATCCTTTATTTCGCACGGCGTTAAAACAAGCCATTGTAGAATGCATTAAAGATGCGGCGATTGTTGAGTCTGAAAACTTTACCGACTTGCTGACTCTGGTTGAGCGAAACGCCAGTTTAGAGATCGTTTTTCTTGATTTACATATGCCAGGCAATGAGGGCTTTACCGGCTTAAGCCTGTTACTGAACCATTACCCTGATTTAGTGGTGATCATGGTCTCTTCCGACAGCAATAAAGAGAATATACATAAGGCGATTAATCTTGGCGCCGCCGCTTTTATTCCCAAATCAGCCGATCTTGGCGTTATTGCCGAAGCCATTGATACGGTGCTCAATGGTGATGTGTGGTTACCACAAGAAAACAAAAATGATGAATTAAATCAGCAAGCCGAACAAGCGAATCAACGTTTAGCAAGGCAGCTTGCTTCACTTACTCCACAACAATATACGGTATTAGCACAAATTGCCGATGGTCAGTTAAATAAACAGATAGCTTACAACCTGGATATTCAGGAAACGACAGTGAAAAAACATGTATCGGCGATCCTGGTGAAACTGGCAGTGAATAACCGCACGCTCGCTGGCTTGGCCTATCAACATCTGATGCTAGTGCCTTCGGAAAATGAATCCATTGCCGGCTAAGCATTGATCGCTTATCGCCTTTTCACTGCTATGGCGTTTTTAACAGTTATGGCATTATAGCAACTGCCTGATTAACCGCTTCAGCGCCAACTCTTTTACCGGCTTTCTCAAAAAGTAAAAATCGGCATCACTGGTATGTTGTCTCACTGCTTCGGAAGGATCGGCAGAGCACACCACACAGGGTATTTGCCTTTGTTTCTCTTGCATTAGCTTACTGACTAAATCTACGCCATTGGCATCATCATCCAAATGGTAATCGGCGACAATCATATCCGGTTTTGCAGCACTTAAGGCTAAGGCTGTATTTGTTGTTGCTTCATCTTTCGCGGTAATCACCTTACAGCCCCATTCACTCAGCAGAGATGATATGGCGGTTAACATCAATTCATCGTTATCGATCACCAGTATGGTGATATTCAAAAAGTCGCTTTCATTGCTTTCTTGCTCTGTTGTAAGCTTTGTTTCATCAGGAGCACCTTCGGTGAAAATTCTCGGCACATCAACCATAAAGCCGGAGCCTTGGCCAACCACTGACTTAACCTGAATGGTTAACCCTAATAATTTTGCCATCCGTTTAGATATTGCCAAACCAAGGCCAAGTCCGGGCACATCTCTGGTTTGTTCTAAGCGCTCAAACTCTTCGAAGATGCTTTGTTGTTTATTCAGTGGTATGCCTGGGCCGTTATCCCACACTTCAATACGAATGTAATCAGCTTGGCGACGTAGCCCTAATAATATTTTGCTTTGTCGACCATTGTTAACCCCGCAATAATGCACCGCATTAGACAAAAAGTTCTGGATGATCCGCCGTAACATGCGCTTGTCGGAATGAACAACACAGCTGCTTGCCTGATAATGAAATGCAGTGCCTTCTTGCTCAGCCAATAGGGTAAATTCATTTTTTAACGGGGTGAATAAGTCATCGATAGCAAAGTCGCTGTATTCAATTTTCTGCGAGCCAGAGTCAAGCCGGGAAATTTCAATCAAATCGGCCAGTAACGCTTCAACCACTGTCAGAGAATCACCAATTTGGCCAGCTAACAGGCTCAATTCCTCGCCTTGTACCTTTTTCTGCAGCATCGAGGTGAATAAGGTCAGCGCATTAAACGGCTGCATTAAATCATGGCTGGCGGCGGCTAAAAATCGGGTTTTGCTGCTGTTCGCCGCTTCCGCCTCTGCTTTTGCTTTTAGCAATTGTTCCGTTCTCTTTGCTACCCGCTTTTCCAACGTCTCATTGGCACGCTGCAGAGCTTTTTCTGCTTCAATATGGGCGGTAATATCACTAAATGTGCTAACAAAACCACCACCTGGCATCGACTGACCACGAATTTCCAGAACAATGCCACTGGGCATAATTCGTTGAAAATTATGACTGTCACCAATGCGCATGTGTTTAATCCGACGAGAAATTAAGTGTTCTGCCTCATCGCCAGTGATCACACCTCTATCGATATTAAATGTTAGCAACTCTTCAATCGGCATACCGGCTTTGACAAAATTTGGGGGATAATTCAGTAATTCAATATAACGATTATTCCAGGCCACTAAACGCATGTCGGCATCCACCACGCTGATGCCTTGCTCGATGTTTTCCACTCCAGATTGCAACAACTCACGATTAAACTGAAACATCTGACTGGCTTCATCAACGATGCTGACTACATCTTCCAACGGCATTTTTTCAGGGCTAGAGGCTGCTTTCATCACCATACTGGTAGACGCAGAACCTAGCACCCCAGATAACTGCAGGCGGGTATATTCCACCAGTCTCAATGATTGTATTTCCGCATTGGCATAATCACTATTTGCATACCGGAGCAAGGCTTCGGCCGCTTTTTTGTCGATAAAACGTTGTAGCAAATTATATAAATCTTCAAGATTTAAGTGCCGTTCAAACTGGCTTTGAGATTTATTTACAAACAGTTCGGCTTGTAACTTTTCACCGACGCTGCGATGGCTGAACAAGGAAACAATCACATAACTGGCAAGGTTGAGCAGTAAGCTATAAAACACGCCGTGACTGATGTCATCAAGCACGGTAAAACCAAATAGTGACGTTGGTTTTAACCAGCTTATGCCGAAAGGGCCGCTAGCAAGCCACTCGGCACCGGGTAATACTGTGGGCAATAGCAAGGTATAAAACCAGGTGATACTGCCCAAAAGTAAACTGGTAAAGGCCGCGGTTGTGGTGGCTTTACGCCAATACAAGGCGCCAATCGTAGCTGGTGCAAATTGTGCCAATAACACAAAGGAGAATAAGCCAATGGCCGCCAAATGATTTTGTTGATCGATATAGCGTTCAAATGCAAACGCCAACAATAATATCGCCGCAATAGCAAAGCGTCGTTGATTAAGCAATAAGCCTGATAACTGTGGTGCCTGGGGTGAATTGAATAAGCGCCAGCGCAAAATCAATGGGTTGATAACCTCAGTTGATATCATTGTACTCAGCACAATGGCGGCGACAATTACCATGCTGGTTGCCGCCGCCAGGCCACCGACATAAACCAAAATTCCTAACCAGGCCTGCTGATAGAATAACGGTATGGTTAATACGTATGTATCGGCATCGACACTACCGCCCGGAAACGTTAACTGCCCGGCAATGGCAATGGGCAAGACAAAGACATTGATCAAAATTAAGTAAAAAGAAAAGCCCCAGCGTGCCGATTTCAATTGTTGCTGATTATGGTTTTCAATCATCATTAAATGAAATTGCTGCGGCAAAATAAAGATAGTTATGGCGCCAAGTACAGCTTGCGCAATGCTTAAATAAATCGAGCTGCCGTTGACCATGTCCGCATTGGCATTTAATTGTGCTTGCTGACTGAATAGATCATTAAAGCCATCGAAAATGAAGAATGTGGAAAAAATACCGACGGCAGTTAAGGCGAATAATTTAACCACCGAGCTAAAGGCGATAGCCAAAACCAGGCCGCGGTTTTGTTTACTGGCGGCAAGTTGTCGGGTACCGAAGAAAATACTAAAGACGATGAGTACCAAGGTTACAGTAAATGCCGTACTGATCCCGGTTTGGTAAGTGCCAGTAAGCAAATCAAAGCTGGTACTGATGGCTCGTAATTGCAACGCGATGTAGGGAATGGTGCCGACTAAGGCGATGATAGCAACAGTCGCCGCTATTTTGGGTGACCGGTCGTAACGACAAGCAATGAAATCGGCGATGGAGGTTAAGTTTTGCTGCTTGATGATTTGCAGTATTCGTAACAGCATTGGCCATGCCAATAACAAGCAAAGAATTGAGCCAATATAAATCGGGGCTAACCAGGCTCCTGTAGTGGCCGCTTGTCCTACCGTGCCATAAAATGCCCAGGAGGTACAACTGACCCCCAAAGACAAACTGTAAATCCACGGTTTATTGAACCAATGTTCCGGTGTTTTCTTTTGCCCAAGGTAAGCAACCACAAACAGTGAAGCCAAATAGGCAATAGAAATTAGGGTGATTAACCAGGTATCTAGCGACAGCCAAACTAACAAATAGAGATCTCCGCTAAACAAGCGCCAAGGTAATAAACAAGGTAAATAATAACACGGTCAAACTTTCAACATAGTGCACTAAGGTAGTACTTATTTTACATAAGTCTTACGGTAACCTTATGCTTATAATCCGTTAAATTTGAAATTAACATATATGCAGATCAGTAACAAATATATTGTCGAAGCCATTGTTTTCTTTAGCTATGTTCTTTTTGCTATGGCGTGGGTTGGTGGTACTGCGAGCATGAATCAAATCATGGCGGCAATGCACATAGATAGTCTGGCATCGGCAAGTTTTATTAGTGGCTCGGTCACCTTGGCCAAAATAGTTGGTACCTTTTCTGCCGCCTGGTTAGCGCTCAAACTTGGCATTAAGCTCGCATTTCTTCTGGCTTGTGGGTTAATTACCTTTGGCTTGTTTACCCCTTATGCGATGAACTATGAAGTGCTATTGCTGAGCCGGTTTATGATGGGCTTAGGCGGTGCTTTTATGATTGTTTATTTTAATCCAATCGTGATGCATTGGTTCGATGCCGGACACCGTCCAACCGTTAATGGTATTAACGCCGTCGCGTTTAATGTAGGAACGGCAATAATTTTGTGGTCAATGAGTGATTTCAACGAACTCACTGGTAATTGGCAAACCAGTTTACTGGTATTTTCATTGGCCAGTTTAGTGCTTGGCGTAGTTTGGTTGCTGGTTAAGTTTGAGACACCAGGCGCACCAGCGACAAATGCCAATAACTCAGATAATGAAAGTGAGGCAGCAGCCAGTTACAGTTATGCCGACGGCTTTAAAGACAAATTCAACTGGGCTTATGCGTTTACCTACTCGGGCTTACTGGCGTTTTATATTTGTTTATTTACCTTTTACCCAAAAGCCGGCATCAGCGAGAGCAAATGGGTGATAGGCTTTGGTATTATTGGCACCATCGCCGGTATTCTTTACAGCAAAAAATTCCCCAAGCGTATCCCCGTTATTCGCTGGTCGGGATTGATCATGGTAATAACCATCATCGGGTTATCGTTTAGCGAAAATGCGTTAGTGCAATCGATATCTGCCATTGTGCTTGGTTTTTTTATCTTCTTTCCGGTTACCGCACTGGTCACCATTCCTCACGAATTACCGCAGATGACCCAACAAAAAATCACCGTGATCTTCAGCCTATTCTGGTCAAGCAGTTATTTGTTAGCAACGGTAGTGTTATGGGGGTTTGGCAGAATGGTCGATGCCAATGATGGCGACTATACTGCCTCATTGATCATGATCACGGTATTAAGTTCAACGTTTTTCATCGGCAGTTTTTTCCTGCCGGAACCGAAAGAGATTAAGGAATAAATTATGCGTGGTACGGTTTCAACAAAGCTTGCGCCTTTTTTGCAGCAAGTCAATATCGCCATTAAGGATGCGAAAGCAAATAACATCGCCTTTGCCCCGGAGATCATCCGTGCCAATTTAGATAATTTATCGGCGTTGCTCGGCGATGGCCCACAGGTGAGTGTGGTAGCGGATAAACAGCTTCATTGTGAAGGTCAAAATATTGCGGTGAGAGTTTACCACCCAGCGCCGGATAAAAAATTGCCGGTGCTGTTGCACTTTCACGGTGGCGGTCATATGTGCGGCAGTATTGATTTGTACGATCCAATCAGTCGCCGGTTAGCCATTGCCTGCCAATGCATCGTTATTTGCGTTGAATATCGACTGGCGCCAGAGCATCCTTATCCGGCAGGCATAAATGACTGTCAGCAGGCACTGCTCCATTACCGGCAAGCGTTGACTGATATGAACTATGGTGAGAAAATCTATATTCTCGGCGACAGTGCCGGCGGTGCAATTTGCACTACTTTGACGATGAACAGTGTCACCAATCCGGCAATCAAAATTGATAAACAAATTCTGATTTACCCTGGCGTAGATTACACCATGAGCTTTGCTTCAATGGATGAAAACGGCCAGGGTTTTTTGCTGGAAAAAGATAAAGTGCATTGGTACTTCCAACAATATTTCCAAACCCAAAATTTAACCGATGAGCGGATAAAAAAGGCCTCTCCTCTATTTGCCCCTTTTAACGCCAATATGCCAGAAACTTTAGTGTTTAGTGGTGGCTGCGATCCATTGAAAGATGAAGCCTTTGCCTACGTCAAAGCGTTGAAGAATGTTGGCGTTAATGTCGAGCATCAACATTTCGACGGGATGATCCATGCCTACATGTTATTGCATTATTTGGTAGTTGATGAGTGTGAACAGACCTATCAGAGCATCGCGAATTTTATCAACAATAAGCAAAAAGCATAACCATTTATCGAATCAGTCGAGAAAACCCACTGATCGACACGAAGGGGCGTCGGTGGGATGAATCGATAAACTAACCAGTATTTTCTTGACAATCCCAACTTATACAGTGGTCTATACAGTGTATTAAAGAGACGCTCAGATACAACTTTCGGCTCAAGCCGACAGCAGAACAAGAAGCCAAACTCGTTGATTTTGGCTTATACGCCCGTGGCGTATGGAACTTGTTGCTATCTGAAAATATGCGTCGATATCAGTACAATAAAACCTTTTTGTTTTACAATGAAATGGCCGCGCTAATTAGGGACTTAAAAAAGTTTGAAGAGTTTTCATGGCTCAAAGCTTTTGATTCCGCAGCATCTCAGCAAGTTGCTCGCGATCTTGAAACGGCGTTAAAAAACTCATTCACTGAAGGTCGGCTTCAACAATTTCCGACCTTTAAAATCAGTTTCAAGCAAAAGAAATTACACAATGACAGTTTTCGATGCGTCAATAATTCGAACTGCATCCGTGTTGAAAAGTGCGCTATTGGTATCCCCAAAATAGGCAAAGTGGCTATTGTTTTGCATCGCAAGTTAGCGAGTAAAATCAAGACAGCAACCGTCCAAATGCGCCATGGCAAATGGGAAGTTTTGCTAACGCAAGAGGTTGAATGTAAGGCCGCAAAGCGGGTCTTGTCATCGATTGTCGGCTACGATATCCACAGTCAGCACACGGTCGTCGGATCAAACGGTTGGTACGTTAAAACCCGAAAGCCTTTAAAAAAGCATCAACAAAATTAAAGCAAATTCAAGCCCAGTTGAGTCGACGAAAGAAGGGCTCAAATCGCCGGAACAAAAGCAAAGAACGCCTAAATAAGCTTCACGGAAAAATCTCTCGCCAACGCCTGGCGTTTGCTCACGAAGTATCATGCTCGATAGCCAAGACCAGTGATATCATAGTGTTTGAGGATTTAAACGTGAAAGGTATGCAGCAGTTTAACGGCCATAGGGTGAACGATAATGTGATGGGTATGATCACAGAGCTCACCAAATATAAAGCCGAATTAAATGGCGCTGTGTACCATGAAATAGGT
>MAAC01009720.1_pt1 | contig 136543 bp, 139 predicted proteins | sample 1115981 | NCBI WGS metagenome assembly MAAC01 (sample SAMN04961126, study PRJNA320927) | seawater metagenome | isolation source: sample BD02T64 sea water enriched with oil for 64 days | place: USA:Gulf of Mexico | collected 2013-07-27
CTACTTTCATTATGGAACCGTGTGTAATTTGAGTAATTCCTTCACTGGTCATGATCAGACGGCTCTCAAACGGCTCAAAAACTCTCCAAGCCAAACCTTTTGAGGGAAACAAGAAAAAATCGCCACTTGAAACCAGCGGTGCTTCAAACCCGTTTAAATAACGCTCCTGAGAGAATTCTCCTGTTAATACACTTCCCGGCTTTACTTCGTTCGGACCGATTTGCGACGCGTCCACTACTCCAACTGTGTAAAAAACAAACAGTGCAAAAACCAAGAATTGCTTCAAGTATGTCAAAGCATAGCCTCCACTTTTTGAATTAGTATCTCTGGAGACTCGAAGAGCATTTCTTTAGATTCAATATCAAGTGCCACTTGAGTTGTTCTAGCCTTAGTGATCACTTCCAAAGTCGCGCTATCAAATATTCTGTAATCAATAACCATACGGTTTTCATACTCTTTAAGCGTCGCCTTTATTGTGATGTCTTGTTTAAAATATGCAGAACGAACGTATTTGATCCTCATGTCTACAATTGGCCACGCAAAACCAGAGTTGCGCATTTCTTCGTAGTTATACCCAATATCATCTAAAAGCGCGCAGCGTGCTTTTTCAAGAAATCGTGGATAATTACCGTGCCAAACAATTTCCATTGGATCCAGATGATAAAATTGAATTTGTAAATTCACGCTGGCACTGATTTTCGAAGTTTTGTACATAAATTCAGTCCTGCGGTTGCGTCCAAAAATGGAAAAAATTATACCACTGATTGGGATGTTCAAGAGCTAGAGCTTCTAGCCACTTGGCATATTTTGCGGCCCAAATTTCAGCGGCTTCTCTACGTTTTTTTCTTGGTAAGCTTATTTTTTCGCCCAGCTTTGACCACCTGATTTCGAATTTTGACCCCCTACGTAAAGCGGCTACCATATAAACTGGCGCTTCCAGTATATGGGCCAAAACATATGGCCCTAAAGCGAAGGGAGCTGGCCGGCCTAAAAAAGGAGCTAGAACGATATTCTCTCTCTCACTAACAGGTGGTCTGTCAGCTGCAATAACGACCCATTCGCCTCGGGAAATACATTCTTTCAATTGCATGGCAACATCAGGAGTAATCTCTGTTACTTCAATTAGTTTCAATTGTGATTTGGCGTTAAATCTTTCCATTAAACTATTAAAGCGAGTTGCATGCTTGGTATGAACTAGCACATTAACCGGTCTAACTTGTTTGACGCTTGCCATGGCGCGAATAACTTCTACATTTCCAAGATGTGAAACGAAAAGAACAGCCCCTTTCTTTTCGGGATCCAAATCGAAGAGTGAAGTCATATTTCCGGGGAAAGAGATTTGAGATGGTTTTATATCACCGTTCCAGGCAGATAGTTTATCAAGCGCAGCAGACCCAAAAGCTATAAAATTTCTAAAGCCTGACCAATAGCCGGGGCTTTTTGATCCCTTGTTAATCGAGATTTGATTCAGAAATTCTCGAACAGCGGAACGTGCGGATGTCAGACTTAGATAGAACACTAACAAAATCGGGAACATAACAATAAGACACGCGCGGCGACCTGCGACATTATATATGAATGCCAGTATTTTCAGTCCCCAGAAAAAACCAGTTTCTTCAATGTCGGCCCAATGGTTATTTATATTTTTTTCTGACATCACCGATATCGCATCCGCAATGTTATCAACCGTCCAAGCATTCCAAATACAAGTCGAGTGTGCATAATCGAAATGCGGATATTATCGGCGACAACTTTAAAATTTGAGGTGTTTTCCGCTGGATAAATTACGTTTGATGGAACTTCAATAACATCAACACCGCGCCAATAAAGCCTGACCATTACAGACGTATCAAAATCCATTCTTTTACCGACATTTTCGGACCCGAGCAATTCCAACGTTTTCTGAATTGGGTACACTCTAAAGCCACACATGCTATCAGATATGTTAAACGAAAGTGTTTCCACCCAAACCCAAACATGGGTAAACCAGCGTCCAATCTTTCGCGCTAGTGGCATACTGCTGTCGTAAATCGGTTTTGCGGTTACCAGATCATCTGGGTGGGAAATGGAAGCTTCAATTAAATGTGCAATATCGCTAAGATCATGTTGACCATCCGCATCAATTTGAAGTGCATGAGTGAACCCACGTTCAAGAGATCTGGCTAATCCGGTTTCGAGCGCGGCGCCCTTCCCTAAATTAATATCGTGACGTAGAACCTCTATACCCTCCGAAGGTTTGTGAAAAGCCTTTATGCATGCTGCAGCAGCAGCATTCGATCCATCATCTATGATGATAATTTCCAAATTTTGATCACGAACGCCCTTAATTACATCGCCTAGTGCCTTGTAATGATTGAGAGTTGGTATGATCGCACAGCATTTAAAACTAGACATATCGTTCCCCATAATTGAGGGTTCCAGAACTATGTTCGACTGTCTCTCCAGACTTATTCATGCTTTGATAAAGGAAGGTAACCTTCCCATTTTTTTGTTTTTGCAAGAATAGATTTAGCGTCATATTTGGAAACACAATTGCCTTAAACTTTAACTTCTCAATCTTTTCAGGTTGCCCTTCATACTCGAATATTTCAGAGCACGCCTTAACAGCCCAATGTAGTTGTACAACACCTGGCAGAATTGGATTATCTGTGAAATGGCCTCTAAAAAAATCCAAATCGTCATCTATTACTAGTTGAATTTCTGCGTTCTTATCTTCTACATTTCTGGAAATTTCTGTGTAAGTAGTTTTTTCAAAAACTTGACGAACACTTGCTACATTTTCCACTTTGTTTTTGAACAGGGTATCAATGTCACCCGCAACGATTTTACCCTGTGTATTTCTTGGAAGTTCCTCAACAAACAGCCACCGTTTTGGGCTTGTTACGGCATCGTCAAATTGGCCCAAGTATTTTCGTAAATGTCTACCTGTTCTGAATGAACCATGCTCACTTAGATAGTCGGTCCCACTACCTTTTAACTCAACCACAGCTGCTAGCTGCGGACTCTCACTGCCAACAACTTTCGCCGTCACATCTTTCACCAACTCGTTTTGCAACAAAAGCGCCTCAAGTCGCGGTAACGAGACCCTTTTCCCCTCAATTTTTACAATTCTATCTGCCCGTCCTAGAAGTGTAAAACTTCCGTCTTGGGTGAAAGAAACGAGATCTTCTGTGCTATGGACTTCAGATTTATCCCTCAAGAAAGATGACGTTAATTGAAGGCAGTTGTGTTCATTCTGGGACACGTCAACGTTTGGCAACGGCACCCAAATTTCGTTCGATCCACTATTATAGCGTTTTGCGACTCCGCCCGTTTCTGTACTGCCATAGATCTCCAATACCGGCCGACCAAGATAACGGGCCGACTGCATCGCATACTCGTCCTGAATAGACCCACCAGAGGAGAACGTAATTACCGGTTTTACGGAAACTTCTGCATCTTCAAGCGGCGTAAGTCTTGAAAGATGTGTTGGACTGGATACAAGGACAAAAGGTCTCCCTTCTTTAGTATCGGTGCTTACCTCTTCCCAACTACTGGCAGTGTCGCTTCGAAATGGACGGCCAGAGGCAAGCGGCCAAAGCAATCTAAACAACAAACCGTATACATGTTGATGACTGACCATCGCGTGAACTTCTGAACCCACGAGTTCAACGCCATACATGTCTTCCCAAACTTGAACTTCATTAGCCAACTGATAAAATCGTTTGCGTATTTCTTTGGGTTTTCCGGTTGAACCCGAAGTGAAAAATGAGACCGTAAAATCTGGATCTACACGTGTTTCAGTCTCCAAAGATAGCTTGAGATCAACAACAGAATTATCCAAAACACGAATAGTTTCAATTTCGTCTGGGGCGTCTCCATCAGTAAGTAAGACATCAAATTCTTTTCGAATTTCTTTCAAAGCTTCTGGCTGATTAGTCGATGGCAAAATTATGGAAGAAGCTGTCCTAATTGCAGCCAAGAACGCAATGGTCTCTAATTTCGATGATTTGCAAAAAATGGCAACTTTCTTACCAACAATCTGATGAGATAGCTCAAGAGCCGCGGAAAACAGTTCTTTTCTGCTCACAAGCCGGTCCTGTTGATCAATCACAGCAGGACGATCGTCAATACCTTTAACCCAAAGTTCATCCAAATTCACTGCGTCTGAAAGTCTCATTCTTGTCTTGTTATCCTTTTGCACGAACAAATCGCCGCACCATAAACTCAACTGCAAACAACAAACCTGTCAGACAGTAAGAAATTAGTCCGTTGTAAAGAGTCCACTGCTCTAACGTGCCATACATAACTGTCCAAAGAGCAATTGATGCATTAACTGCAAAGAAAGCGACCCAAACAATGGTAACATTGCGAGTATATTGAATACCCTTTCCATCCAAATCAGGTTCGCTAATTCGCGCTATCATCTCAATCACTGTTGGCGGCCTCAAAACCGACCAAAGAAAAGCGACACCAAGCAATAAGCTGATCACAACGGGGTAAATCTTTACAGCAACGGCTGAATGTAGAAATGCAGCCACTGCCATAACAACAATAGCAACCACAGCCGGCCAAATTAAGCGATGTTCAGTGGGCAGAGTTTTTCGCATAATCAATACTCTGGCGCCAAGCAAAATCAGAACAACCATAACAAGCGCTTCCGGTCCAAAAGCACTTATTCCGAAATAAACGAGAAATGGGTAGCCGAGGCCGATTGCAACCGCGATCGCTCCCAATATTGACTTAAGCTTTGGCGACAACGTTATAAATCTGATCTACGATATCATTCACTGTACGCACATTTTTAAAATCATCTGCTTTTACTCTCTTGCCAATCAGATCTTGAAAACTTACGACCAAATCAACAGCATCAATACTGTCCAAATCAAGATCATCTGCAAGCAGTGCATCCGGTTTAATAAGTTCCTTTTCAACTTCAAATAGGTCGACTAGGAATTCGTGCAATTTTTGTTCAACTTCTTCACGTGTCATGTAGTTTTCTCCGCCATTTGCAGACCACCAATAAATGCTGCAAGTGACTTTACGTTTGCAAAGTGTATGGTCAGATCTTCTTTTTTAGTTTGGATCTTAACGTCAAAATTCTTTTGTAATGCGACGCCGAGTTCTAACGCATCGATGGAATCCAAGCCTAGTCCATCCCCAAACAACGCTTCATCATCATCAATTTCTTCCGCAGTAACGTCTTCTAATTCCAGTGCCTTGACGATCAATTCCTTGATTTCTTTATGCAGCTTTTCCACTTACAATTTGCTCCTCTAGCAGCTCTCTTATAGCTGCAGTCATGCGACGTGTACTCAATGAATGACTTTCATCGAGAATAAACAATGTTTGAGATTGTCTCGGTTCAAAGAATTTTATTTTGAACGCAAGTTTCGTTGGCGGAATTCTATACCAAGGTTCTCCTTTGGCCAATGTTGTATGATTACAATGAATAACAACAGGCAAAATTGGTGCCGAACTGCTTAACGCTACGTTAGCAACACCCCGCTGTAACTTCCCCAGAATTTCGTCAGGTCTTGTTCTTGTCCCTTCGGGGAAAATAATCAAATTGTCCCCTCGCTCCAATACTGCTACGCAATCGTCGATTAGCTTTGTTGGATCTTGGTCATTTCTAACATAGTCGGCAGCTCTCATAACGCCACCCAAGAAAAAATTATTCCAAAGCTCGTGTTTAACAATGCACTGTGCTTTATCCATCTGCCCCATTAGAAAAACCGTATCCAAAAGCGTTGGATGATTTGCGATAATCAAAGTCCCTTTCAATCCTCGCAAATATTCTGCATTTTCAACATCGATGCTAAGCACACCAATAGTCTTCACAATCCAAATGTACCACCTGAATGCCCGGTGGATGGTTAATTGGACGACAGAGGCCCGTTTCTCTCTATTTCGAACTATAAGATTAAGCAAAGGAAAGTAAGCGACTGTCATCACGAGGCCACCTAGGCTAAATAATGCGAACGCAATTCCTGTGACAAATAATCGCCATGCCCAATCCAGTTTACGCGACATACTTTGACACTCCCCATCCAAAACTATCTGTCTCAACAATCACTTTTTCTATTGTCCCTGACAGAAGAGATTCAATCGCCTGCATGGGGCGCGCTGAACGGCTATCTGTTGTTTCGGTTTTCTCACAGTTTATGACTACCCCTTCATCCATATTCATGTCAGCACTTAGAAGCGCTGTAAATACTTCCGAGCCGCCTGCTATTTCTTCAAACTCTGAGAAAACAGCGGGTAACGGAAAATCAATATAAACAAGTAAAACGTCTTGCTTTGGAAAGGCGTTTAACAGAGATAAGGCTTCTGTAAATCCCATGATAAAAGTATCGGATCCTGCTGCCACGACACTTTGCATTTCTGTCATTTTCCATGCGATGGACAGCAGTCCGGATACCGCATTGTGTACAGAAAGGCTAAAATTCATGGGTGATATATCTTCACCGCTAGAGATCTGCTCCAGTATGGCAACCGACCGCTCTACATCCCCGTAACGAGATGCAAAAACGATCAAAGGAGATGTGTCGATTTTATTCGCCGCCAAAGCTCCGGCGTTTCGACCAAACAGGTTTAAGCGCCGACGTGCAGACGCCTGTATTGTGCTAATATCAGGCACAGGAAATTCCTGACCATTTTCAACCTTTAGCACATCCCAGCTAGATACTCGAACTAACATAATTCATTAAACCGAAGGGTTAGCTATTTGAAGCTAGGCCAAGTTTGATAACCAGGTCACGTTCGAGATTTTCAACCCAGCGATTGTAGCGATGATGAATGGTCGCTCCATTAGCTTTAAGCTGATAACTGCTTAGATATTTAATGGAGAACGTTGTTTCTGTGTAGTTGAGATCAACTTTAGCGTTATGTTTAGCCGTTCCTACACTTCCGATCATATGACCGGGCGTTACATCTTGAAATGTCCATCCACGATCGGCACCAATCAGCTTTATTTTTTGCTGGATTGTCGCAATGGGAAGCTTAGCTTCAGACGTAAAACTACGGCTTTCTACGTTGTAAATCGGTTTACTTACACAAGCCGCGAGGGCTAGTGTAGCTGCAAGAATAACGACAGTTTTTAGTGATTTTTTTTGGAGTCGCGAACTCATAATCATAATGCATTGCCCCCCAGCAACGTATACACTGAATAATTGACTATACATTTATACTACCCAACAGAGTTAACCTACATAAAAAATGCTAGTACAAACATATTTTTCAGCTCAAAAAATTGGTAAAAAAATTGAATCTACTGAATTCTGCGGAATATTAACACAAACTGACCAAAACTATATTTCTAGATATAAAACCGTAAAACGGCGCGATACAACTATGTTTGTTAGAGATCTGGCGCGAAGACTTCTGCAGACAAACACCGGGATACAATCAAAAGATTGGGAATTCGAAATCGAAGAAGGCGGCAATCGTTCCGCTGTCTCAATTTTTGGCCATAAACTACATATCAGTTTTTCTCACAGTCCTAATTGGGGTGCGGTTGCCGTAAGCAGTTTCCCCATAGGCATAGATATCGAAGAAACTAAATCCGGGCGAAACTGGAAGAAAATGTTTGAATTTATGGAACCGAGTGAAGATCGTACAAAACCATCAACAGAAATGGAATTCTTACGCCATTGGACGGAACATGAAGCAAATCTAAAATTCCGAAGTGCAAGTGACAGTAATATATTATTTCACCATTATGAAGTGCAGCACGACACCACACTATGTGTTGCGACCTCTCACTTAGACAATGTTGCTCCCAAACGAATACATCTCCCATAGATCCAATTATCGGAGCTATGGGAGGTTATCAATTGAGCATCAATCCTCAAGAAATTCTATTTTTGCAATTCCTGAGTGACCTTTTCACTTAACCCTGCAATTCCTAGTGAAGCACTGTCCTGCCAATCACTTTCGAATACAGCAGCATGAGATCCTATATGTTCATTCGAGATTGTTTTTCCATTCTCCAAACTTGCTACAGGACCTTGAAGTCTAATTTCTGATTTATTATGGACTTTTAACTCCACAAATCCCCATTCAATCCAAGACCAGAATTTTATCAAATCTACTTTGATAGGTTTAGCCGTTTCATAATTTGGATCCGCCGGCTTCAAAACTCTAAAACCCGCTAGGCGGAAACTATTTGATAGCGAGCGTTCCATTACGCTTGCAACACTTTGACCTTCGGGCAAAAGTACATCACCCAACGCGGCTCCATATCCATTTCTTTTTCGCGCAATTGCACGAGCTCGAATAGCATCAGTGTTCGCTTCTGATTCAGAAATTGAAGGAATGTTTGGCGTTTTTGGATCTACTTGAAAAATCCGCTTATCCGTTACAGAGACGATCTTTACATCAATACCATTAACAGGATTAACGGCGGCTTCTGAAATTTCTACTGGCACGACACTTCGACTTAAGGCACACCCTGTCATAAAAATCAGGATAGACATAAGAGCAAAGTTCTTAAGCAACTTTTTTGTTTTCATTATATATTCCAATACAGAAATAGAGATTACACAACCTACTGGATATTAAGTTATAGAATAACTCAACATAGTTACGTTCTCAATTCGAATTTTTAAAATATATTAGTAAACACATCTCTATTTATACGTGTTCAAAAACTAACCCTCAAATTCTTTGGTTTTACATCCTGTACTCAACATGAGCATCCACGAGCCATTCGCAAACGTATGCTGCAAAGGAGTTTCGGACATAAATATGATAGGTATCGTCAGAAACCTTCTCAATTATTGCTTGCGATTTGGCTATGAGTGTTTGAACAACTTGTCCAGTTTTAAACACGTTTGGATCCAGATCCATTTCGCAGCTTTTCATCAAGACTTCCAGTGCATCAGGCCCTGAAAGACCGAGGATGATACGGTTGGCGCTGACATCTGTTGCCGCCGAATGGATTTCGGCGAGACTATCTCTGATATCAGTGATCTCATGGTCTGACACGATCAACCATTCGTTTGGCGATAGCCAAAGAGCTTTGATGTTGTCTTTACCCATTCCAACTTCGTTAGGAATTACCGGCAGAACCAAACCGGTAGCTTTCTTAACTGCAGTTTTGAATGCCTTATCTGTTATATCTCCGCGCAAGTTAATTTGGTGGGTAAAAGGTAGCTCGGTTAAGGAACTTGGAAACCCTTCACTTAAATGCGCAACAGGAGAGCGCCAGTTATCAAACTTCGCCATCTTGTCTCTCCCCTTTTGGATCATAAAATATAGGTGATACGATTTTTGCTGTGATTGTCGTGTTCGCTAGCGGGGCAAAAATAGTGTCTCCCGTTTTGCCGAGACCACCCCTGACAACTGCGAGAGCAATGCTATGCCCAAGTGTTGCGCTGTAATAACTCGATGTCACGTGCCCGACCATTGGCATTGGTTTTGATGCATATTGATCAAGCACCAATTGTGCACCTTCTGGCAGGACATCATCTGGATTGTCAGTAAGCAGGCCAACCAGTTGTTTCCGGTTATCAGCAGCCGTGTCACTTCGAGTAAAAGATCGCTTACCAATAAAGTCTGGTTTTTTCTTCGAAACGATCCAGTCCATACCCAAATCTTGTGGTGTCTGCGTACCGTCTGTTTCCTGCCCCACAATAATGAAACCTTTCTCAGCCCGTAAAACGTGCATGGTTTCAGTCCCGTACGGTGTAATTTCAAACTCTGCACCGGCTTCCATAACTGCGTCCCACATGGCACGGCCAGCATGCCAGGGAACGTTGATTTCATAGGTAAGCTCACCGGTGAAGCTGATGCGGAACACCCTGGCATCAATGCCAGCAACTTCCCCTTCCTTGAAACTCATGAACGGGAAAGAATCAGGCCTTAAATCCATATCTGGCGCAATTTTCTGAAGTAACTTCCGCGCCTTTGGACCAGCGACAGATACTGTTGCCCACTGTTCAGTTACGGAAGTGCAGTAAACTTTCAAGTCTGGCCATTCCGTTTGCAGATACTCTTCCAACCAATCCAATACTGCAGCTGCATTACCGGATGTCGTGGTCATCAGAAAATGATCGTCCGCTAGTCTTGCGGTCGTGCCATCATCAAACACCATGCCATCTTCGTGACACATCAGGCCGTAACGCACTTTCCCTACGCCTAGCTTCATCCACGCGTTTGTATAAACCCGATTAAGGAATTCTGCTGCATCCGGCCCCTTAATATCGATTTTACCTAACGTGGAGGCATCTAAAACCCCAATTGAGTTTCGAACCGCCAAACATTCCCGGTTGAGAGCATCCTGCATTTTTTCCGCAGTTTTTGGGTAATACCAAGGACGATGCCACTGACCTACATTTTCAAAAAGCGCTCCATTTTTCTGGTGCCAATCGTGAATTGCAGTCACCCGAACCGGATCCGACCAATTTCCAAGATTGCGACCAGCAAGCGCGCCATAAGAAACAGGGGTATAAGGCGGCCTGAATGTGGTCGTTCCAACATCGGCAAGCGGCTTATCCAAAATCCCAGCAAGGATTCCCAACGCATTGATATTGGACGTTTTTCCCTGATCCGTACCAAAACCAGTTAGAGTATACCGTTTGACATGCTCTGAGCTTTCAAACCCTTCTCTAATTGCAAGGGCGATATCAGCAGCAGTTGTATCATTTTGAAGGTCGACAAAATGTTTTGCAGAGCCTTCCCCTACAGGAACATTCCCGGGGACAACCCAGAAAGGTTCCATTTTGCCCATTTCCGGCTCTTGCACGGTAAGAGGTTCATGCTCTTTCTTAGGTGAAAACCCTGCTTTCTTAGCGGCGATCCGCCCAGCAACACCACCGTTATTCAAACAGTCCTCTGTTAAAAATTCACCTGAGCATGATCCGGCAATCTGTTGTTCTTGAACACTTTTTTCAGGAACGTAGCATACTCTATCGTCATCATATTTTAGTTTACCTTGCGACTGACTAAACAGATGAATAACAGGACTCCATCCGCCAGACATAGCAACAAGATCACATTCAAAATTAATGCTGTGCCCTGTATATTTATCTGCACCCGGGTCAATCGCTCTCACTTCTACCGATGACACCCGCTTCCGGCCGTTCGTTGCAGTAATTGCGTGCCCCTCTAAAACTTGTATGCCCAACTCACGAACTTTGTCAGGCAATTCTCCCGTCACATCGTTTCGAACATCAATTACTGCAACGATTTTCAAGCGTTCGGCATGAAGCGCCAACGCTGTTTCATACGCACTGTCGTTATTCGTGAAGAGTACAATATTTTTGCCGGGAAAAACGCCATATCGGTTCAAATATGTCAGAACACTTCCACTTAACATTATTCCGGGGCGATCGTTGTCAGCAAAAACGAGCGGTCTTTCATGTGCACCGGTGGCAAGCACAACTTGTTTGGCCCTAAAATGCCAAACGCGTTGACGCACTTTTCCGGAACGGTCTTTCAAGGGTAAATGATCGGTTTTCTGTTCAAGCGCCACTAGATAATTGTGATCATAATATCCAAACAACATTGTACGTGTCAAAATTCGCACGTCTGGCATTTCAGCGAGTTCTGCTTTGGCTTGCTCAATCCACTCAATCGCAGTCTTACCGTCGATTTCGCGGTTTAGTGAAAGGAGGCTTCCTCCCAACTCTTTTTGCTCATCGACAAGAACAACACGTGCGCCAGCTCTTCCTGCTTCTAGTGCGGCGGCAAGCCCAGTTGGTCCGCCGCCAATCACAAGAACATCGGCGTGGCATTGCATACGATCATAAATATCTGGATCAGATACGGTCGGGGCTCTTCCCCAACCGGCTGCCCGACGAATAACTGGCTCATACAGCTTCATCCAGAAAGAACGCGGCCACATGAAGGTTTTATTATAAAAACCCGCTGTCATAAATTTCGCAAATAAGCCGTTCACGGCGCTTATATCGAAATCAACACTGGGCCAAACGTTTACACTACTGGCTTTTAGGCCTTCATAGAGTTCGATTTGAGTGGCGCGGATATTGGGCTGTGTTTGTGCGCCTTCTTCCAGCTGGACCATAGCGCCCGGCTCTTCTGCACCGGCCGCAACGAAACCACGAGGTCTGTGATATTTAAAACTGCGGCCTACCAGATGAACACCATTGGCAAGCAGTGCTGATGCCAATGTATCTCCTTCAAAGCCGGCGTAGCTAAGGCCGTTGAAAACAAAATTAACGCGTTTTTCGCGATCGATTTTCCCGCCATTCGAGGTGCGATTTAACATACTCAACGATCTTCACTCCCCTGATCGGACACGGGTGGTTTTTCACCCATCTTATAAACGGCAATTATCTGATGGCTGACCGTATGGCGCAGGGCGTTAAACCACTGACGACACCCATTCGCGTGATACCAGCGTTCCGCAAAAACACCTTTTGTATTTGTCCGCATGAACAGAAAATCAGCCCACTCTGTATCATTTAAATCTTCTGGCTTTTCCGGGCGTACAATATGCGCTTCGCCGCCATATCTAAATTCAGTTTCGTGTCGTTTGCCGCAATAGGGGCATTCAATTAAAAGCATTAAATTCTCCTAATGGGCAACGCCAGCGGCGCCGTGTTCATCAATAAGGGCACCCGTTGTAAACCGATCAAGGTTAAATGGTGCATTCAGTGGGTGTGGCTCGTCATTCGCAAGTGTGTGAGCAAAGCACCAGCCAGACCCAGGCGTTGCTTTAAATCCGCCTGTTCCCCAACCAGCATTAACATAAAGCCCATCTACAGGTGTTTTTGTAATCAAGGGTGATGCATCTGGACATGTATCTACAATACCGCCCCAACTTCGCATCATACGAACGCGACTGAATATGGGAAACAGCTCCAGGCAAGCACCTAATTGATGTTCAATCACATGGAAGCTGCCACGCTGACCATATGAATTAAAGCTGTCGATCCCTGCTCCCATAACCAGCTCGCCCTTATCAGACTGACTGACATAAACATGGACTGCGCCCGACATAACTACACAGTCAATCACGGGTTTAATAGGTTCTGACACCAATGCCTGCAGCGGATGACTATCGATCGGCAAACGCACATCTGCCATGGAGGCAAGAACAGAGCTATGACCTGCAGCAACAAGACCTACTTTCTTGGCTCCGATAAAACCGCGTGAAGTTTCAACGCCAGTAACTCGCCCGCCCTCACGTTTAATTCCAGTAACTTCGCAGTTTTGGATAATATCAACACCGCGCATATCTGCAGCACGCGCATACCCCCAAGCAACACTGTCATGCCGTGCGACACCACCGCGGCGCTGCAAAGTTGCACCAAGTACTGGATGACGGGCAGTTTTGGATATATTGATGATGGGGCAAAACTCTTTAACGCCGTCCGCATCCAGCCATTCGGCATCGACACCGTTTAGGCGGTTTGCGTTTACACGCCGCACTCCTTCACGAACATCCCCAAGACTATGTGCAAGGTTCATCACACCGCGCTGACTGAGCATAACGTTATAGTTTATGTCCTGAGATAACCCCTCCCAAAGTTGAAGAGACTTCTCATAGATAGCCGCGCTTTCATCCCAGAGATAATTGGATCTGACAATCGTCGTATTGCGCGCGGTATTTCCGCCGCCAAGCCATCCTTTTTCAAGAACAGCGACATTTGTAATGCCATGCTCTTTCGCCAGATAATAGGCCGTTGCTAATCCGTGCCCACCACCGCCAACGATGATGACATCATATTCCTTTTTCGGCTCTGGACTTCGCCATTGCCGTGGCCAGTTTTTATGATGACTGAACGCATTACGCGCGATGGAAAAAACGGAATATTTTGTCATACCTGCAACATCACCCTGATACCTGAATTCAACAAGTCATGAAGAAGACTGCCACGTGGACGAACGGTTAAAATGTCCTGATCTGTCATTTTATGGAATAAAAACGACATCTCTTCATTTGACCAACATTTTATTATAGCGAGACCAACATTTTATCACTTGTGTATTGCTCGTTCGCATGTTGAAAACATAGTGTCGTTTATCGGACAGCGGTGACTATTCAAGATCCGCAATCTGAGCGTCGTACAAGATAAGAAGAAAGGCTCAAACCTTCAAAGATCTTTATTTTGACTAACAGTGGAACAACCGCATGACAGACCAACATACTAATCCAAAAAGCGATATTGATATTGCTAACGCTGCGAATATGCAGAAAATCATGAATGTTGCCGAAGAAAAACTTGGCATCCATGCGGATAATCTTGAACCTTATGGTCATTATAAAGCAAAGGTTTCGCTAGATTACATTAAGACCCTGCAAGACCGCCCAGACGGAAAACTGATCCTTGTGACCGCCATGACCCCTACTCCTGCTGGTGAAGGTAAAACCACGACAACAGTTGGGCTTGGCGACGCACTTAATCGTATTGGCAAGAAAACTATGATTTGCCTGCGCGAGCCTTCACTCGGCCCCTGCTTCGGCATGAAAGGTGGTGCAGCAGGCGGCGGCTATGCACAAGTTGTCCCGATGACAGACATCAATCTTCACTTCACTGGAGATTTTCACGCCATCGGCGTCGCAAATAACTTGCTCGCCGCTTTGATAGATAACCACATTTATTGGGGTAACGAACTCGGTCTGGATGAACGACGAATCTCATGGCGCCGCGTTGTGGACATGAATGATCGCGCTTTACGATATATTGTGAACAGCATGGGTGGCGTAGCCAACGGTTTCCCGCGTGAAGATCATTTTGATATCACAGTTGCGTCTGAAGTTATGGCAATTTTCTGCCTAGCAACAGACCTCAAAGACCTTGAGAATCGACTTGGAAATATCATTGTCGGCTTTACCCGTGATCGCCAACCCGTTTACGCAAAAGATCTGAATGCCCAAGGCTCTATGACGGCGCTTCTTAAAGATGCGTTTCAACCTAATCTCGTTCAGACATTAGAAAATAACCCTGCCTTTATTCATGGCGGACCTTTTGCCAACATTGCTCATGGCTGTAATTCTGTTTTAGCTACAAAAACGGCTCTAAAACTTGCGGATTATGTGGTGACAGAAGCTGGATTTGGTGCCGATCTGGGTGCTGAGAAGTTCCTCGATATCAAATGCCGTAAAGCAGGCCTTAATCCGGAAGTTGCAGTGGTTGTTGCGACCATTCGGGCGCTTAAAATGCATGGCGGTGTTGTAAAAGCTGATTTGGGCTCCGAGAATGTCGAGGCTGTACAAAGTGGTTCCCGAAATCTAATCCGTCACATTGATAACCTTCGCAAGTTTAACCTTCCCGTTATTGTTGCGATTAACCAATTCTCTTCCGATACTTCTGACGAAGTGCAAACACTTTTGGAAATCTGTAAAAGTCACGGTGTTAAAGCTGTTATTTCAGATCATTGGGGGAACGGTGGTGCCGGTGCGGAGGAACTTGCTCAGGTTGTCGCTGATCAATTAGAATCTCCTAGTCAGCAAATCAAATTTGCTTACGATAGCCATCTAGACCTATGGTCAAAAGTGAAAGCAATCGCGACTAATATTTATGGTGCAGATGACATAATCGCTGACAAGAAAATTCGCGATCAATTCCAGGATTTACAAGATAAAGGCTTTGGCCATTACCCTGTTTGCATAGCGAAAACTCAATATAGTTTCTCTACAGATCCAAACCTTAAAGGTGCTCCAAGCAATCATGTTGTTCCTGTGCGGGAAATCAGAGTTGCTGGTGGTGCGGAATTTGTGGTTGTTGTGTGCGGTGACATTATGACCATGCCGGGCCTACCGCGAGTTCCAGCAGCCGATAAAATTGGCGTGGATGAAGACGGACAAATTGTTGGATTATTTTAAGGGAAATGAAAAAAACTATTGCCCAATTAATATTGTTAAAGTAGCGTTTTTTGTATGACTGAAGTACATGATGATGGGTCCTCTCTTATCCTTAAGGGAGAGGACGCTATCAAAGCCGATTATTATATCGGCTTTTGTTTAATCCCTGATTTCTCATCTCTTGCCTTTATTTCGGCAATCGAACCATTACGCCTTGCAAACAGAGAAGCAGGACGAACTATTTATAGCTGGAAATGCTACTCTGTGGATGGGCAACCGGCAAAAAGTAGCGCAGGACTTGAGTTTCCGGTTTCTGGCAGTATTTCAGAGATGCCAAAGCAATCTATAATTTTTCTATGTGGTGGTATGGATATCCAAACCCACTGCACACCACAAATTATGACGGCTATCCGTAAGGCGGCATCTTACGGCGCGGGTATTGGCGCAATTTGCACGGCAACTTATGTTCTTGCCAAGGCAGGTATGCTGAAAAATCAAAGATGTACAATCCACTGGGAAAACACTTCAGGTTTCAAAGAAGAATTTCCCGACCTTGACATCACGACAGAACTTTTTGAAATTGATAACAACCGATTTACTTGTGCGGGTGGGACGGCGGCACTTGATATGATGCTCAGCCTAATTTCCACACATACAAATCATGAATTGGCGCTGGCTGTCGCGGATCAGTTGATCCATCACAGAATTCGTCAAGGCACTGAGCGTCAACGGATGGAACTTCGAGCGCGATTGGGCGTTTCTCATCCAAAACTATTGGCGGCAATTGCTTGTATGGAAGAGAATCTGGAAGAGCCTTATAGCTGTGGTGGTCTTGCCGTGGAAGTTGGCCTTTCCATCAGACAGCTCGAACGTCTATTTCAAAAATATATGGGTTTCTCTCCCACGCGCTATTATCTAAACCTGCGACTAGAACGCGCACGCAGTTTACTTGCACAAACCAGCATGCCCATTATTGAAGTGGCTCTTGCTTGCGGATTTGTGTCTGCCTCTCACTTCTCGAAATGTCATCGGGAACATTTTGGGCAGACACCAAGCGAAGAACGCAGCGCCCGAAGGTAATCCAGCCAGATTACCTTCTCCTGCGACGTCGAGGGCGTCCTCCGTCAACTCCAGCATCAACCGACCTAGCTTTAGGCTCCGGCAGATCTACAACTTTTGTTAAATGGACATATTTCGCAGTTTTATGCGGTAGAGCCATAGCTTCAATAAAATACTGTTGAAAATCTGGCTCAACAGCTGTTTCGATTTTCTCAACCCGTTGAATTAGCTCTTCGGCTTCATCTCGAGCATTTTGATTGAGAAGCGCTATACGCGCACCAGTGCTAGCGGCATTTCCAACACTCTTAACTTCTTCAAGATCGCAATCTGGGATCATACCTAGGATCATGGCGTATTTTGTATCGATGTGACTGCCAAAAGCACCCGTTAGTAGTATTCTATCAATCGATTCAACGCCCAGCTTATCCATTAGCAATTTTGTTCCAGCGTAGAGCGCCGCTTTGGCTAGTTGGATTGCCCTTACGTCGGTTTGATAGATACGGATCGGGTTTTCTTCATCTTCGTGCATAACAAAAGCAAAGGTTCGATCGATAGGAATTATATAAGAACACTCTTCAGCCAGTGTGCCGTCGATAACACCATCTGTGGTCAAGATACCTGCGAGATACATCTCGGCCAGTGCTTCGATGATTCCCGAGCCACAAATGCCTGTTACACCAGATTTTTTGGTGGCTTCGCTAAATCCGTCTTCAGTTGACCAAAGATCACAGCCAATGACTTTAAAACGCGCTTTCTTTGTGATCGGATCGATGCGTACGCGCTCAATCGCTCCTGGCGCTGCTCTTTGACCACATGCTATTTGCGCACCTTCAAAGGCCGGGCCTGTTGGAGAAGATGCCGCTAGAAGACGTTCATTGTTCCCAAGTACTAATTCCGCATTAGTACCAACATCAACGATAAGTGTAATTTTTTCCTGAAGGTGCGGCGCTTCCGACAAAATAACAGCTGTCGTGTCTGCCCCCACATGTCCTGCGATACACGGCAGAAAATACACGCGTCCATCAGGATTACTGGCAAGTTCAATTTCTGACGCCCAAACGGTCATACCGCTGTTTGTCGCAAGCGCGAACGGAGCTCCACCAAGTTCAGTCGGATCAATTCCAAGCAGCAAATGATGCATAATTGGATTGCCCACAAATACGGTGTTTAAGATTTCAGCCGGATCGATGCCCGCCATTGCGGACACTTCTCCGATTAGATCATTAATGCCGCCGCGGACTGCTTCGGTCAAAATAACTTCACCGCCTGGATTCATCATCACATATGAAACCCGGCTCATTAAATCTTCACCGTAGCGAATTTGAGGGTTCATGAGTCCTGAAGTTGCAATAACCTCTCCACTCGACAAGTCACACAAATGCATAGCGATTGTAGTTGAGCCAACGTCAACCGCTAACCCATATGCTTTACCCTGAAATTTTGGCCATACAGCTGTAATTCGTTGATCACGGTGAACTGCAAGCGTTACTTCCCAATTGCCTTTACGCAATGCCTTTTGAAGCAATTGCAAGGTTCTGAGATCACATTCTAACTCAGTTAGTCCCCACTGCTGCTCCAAGGCTTGCGCAACCCGCTCAAAATCACCCGTTGGATTATGCATATCCGGTTCTTGAACACTAATGTAATGCAGCCGTATGGCCGGATCCAATTCAATTTTTCGGGTGTCAGCGGTCTTTACAATAACCTGACGATGAACCTGACTTGTCGCAGGGACGTCAATTACGACATCGCCCAGAAGTTTTGTATGACAACTTAAACGCCGCCCGTCAGCTAATCCTCGTCGTTCCTTGTATTTCAGCTCTGCTTTGGCCAATCCACTTAGTGAAGTGATAGCACTTGTTACACCGTGCTTGGCAAATTCACCTTCGACCAGATTAACTTGACAGCGGCCGCATATACCGCGCCCGCCACAAACGCTGTCAATATCGACACCCAGGCTTCGCCCAGCTTCAAGGATTGGGGTGCCCGCGGGAAAATGCCCGCGTTTACCAGACGGTGTAAAAACTACAAGATGTTTATCGTTAGTGTACACAGTTGCCTCACGCGCTACGGCGACGGCGACGGCCACCACGGCGGCCCTCACCTTCGCCTTCTGCAACAGGTTCTCTGAATCTTCTGATCCACTCACTGCAGTTTGGGTCCGCGCCCATAACAACATTTGCTCCCATAACAGCGGCCATTTCAGGCTCATGCAAAGGATTTGTGATGGCAGAAGTCATACCTGCACCGATGGCCATAGAAAGGAAAGATGCGTTCATTCCGTGGCGGTTCGGTAATCCGAAACTGAAATTGGACGCACCGCATGTTGTATTCACTTTAAGTTCTGTCCGAAGTCGCGTGATAAGGCGCAATACCTGGCGACCAGCATCATTAATCGCGCCAACTGGCATAACAAGTGGATCGACAACAACATCACATGGAGGAATTCCGTAATCTTGTGCCCGCTCTACAATCTTTTTTGCTACTTCAAATCGAACATCAGGGTCTTCAGAAATGCCCGTTTCGTCATTGGAGATTGCAACAACAGCCGCACCATATTTTTTCACCAGTGGCAACACTATCTCAAGGCGATCTTCCTCGCCAGTTACTGAGTTCACGAGGGCCTTACCCTTGTAGACTTTCAAACCAGCTTCGAGGGCTTCAACAATGGATGAGTCGATAGATAAAGGTGCATCCGTAAGCGATTGAACGAGTTGGATTGCTTCTGCCAGAATGCGAGGTTCATCGGCGAGCGGGATACCTGCATTTACATCCAGCATTTGAGCACCGGCGGCTATCTGTGCAAGAGCATCAGATTTAACCCGGCTATAATCGCCCACCTTCATTTCAGCAGCCAAGAGTTTACGGCCTGTGGGGTTAATCCGCTCACCAATTATGACAAATGGGCGATCAAACCCAATGACAACTTCCTTGGTCGCTGATGAAAGAATTGTATCTGTCATGCCGTGTACCCTTTAAACAAAAAATCGATTAATAGCCTATTTCCTTGATACTCTTCTGGTGTGTCAGATGACTTGCTCAAAAGCGACAAAGGACTAGTCAGAAGCGGCAGCGACAGCGGCAGAAGGTTCAATTGCCTCTCCTATGTGCTCAATTGTATTTTCCACTGCTTCTGCCACAGCCTCAAAACCGGGATTCGCTTCTCGTGTCCACGGTTTACGCCCCTTTAGGACGCCAGACTCATGAACAATTTCAGCTACCAATTCCTCTTGTCTGTACGCCATGACGTGGGCACCGGAAATGCCCTTCATTTCACGAACTTGCTGCAATACTTCAATGGCTATTTTCTTGCCTTCAAGTTTCTGGTCGTCCGCACCTTCAAGTCTCTCGATAATGCTATCTGGAATATGAATACCGGGGACATTACTTCTGATCCATTTGGCGGCACGCGCGGAAGCAAGCGGGCCAACACCTGCAAGAATAAAGCACTTTTCATCGAGCCCCATATCACGAACGCGATCCATATATGTTTCCAACATCGGAATATCAAAACAGTATTGTGATTGTGCAAATTGCGCACCCGCTTCAATTTTTTTGGCCAGCCTGAGCGGCCTGAAATCATAAGGCGGTGCAAAAGGATTTATCGCAGCGCCCAAGAATACTTGCGGCGGCGACGTGAGCTTGCGCCCTGAAAGCAATTTACCTTCATCCCTCATCTGTCGAATGGTTCGAAGCAATGACATACAGTCCAGATCAAACACGGGTTTTGCGCCCGGCTGATCTCCCGCTTGAACGCCATCGCCTGTCAAGCACAGTATGTTATTCACGCCCATCGCGGCTGCACCAAGTACATTCCCTTGAATGGCAATACGATTATGGTCACGGCAGGATATCTGCATGATTGGGGAATATCCGACTCGGGTCAGCAACGCACAAATCCCAACCGATGACATATGACAGTTGGCACCAGATCCATCGGTGGCGTTTATACCGTCAACCCAACCGTCAAATATTGCTCCCCGCTCGAACACATCGTTTGGATCTGCACTGTCAGGTGGGTTAAGTTCAGCTGTTACAGCAAATTCTCCTGCGCGAAGTATCCGTTCCAACCGGCCTCTCGAACTATGTCCTGGCTCTGGCGGGAGGGGCGCTTCATGTTCGTCAAACTTAAGAATACTCATTTTACGCCCTCATTTTCTGTCTGTTTTCGTGCAGCTTCGTCTGACGTCACGCGAAGCCAAGATGACGTTCCTTTTAAAGAATGATCTACAGGCGGTTGAACTTTAAGGATGTTATCGGAACTCTTCATTTCTTGGGCACCGCGCCATGCTTCTACCCAGACGCAAGGCATATCCGGTTCAACTTCGCAATTTCCATTGGGACGCACGCCACCGCACGGCCCGTTACGAAGTGATTTTGGACAATTCATTGGGCACGACATTCCCGTGTCACTCAACGCACATTGCCCGCACATGCGGCAATCAAACAGGAGTGTTTTTACCGCCTTTTCCACCAACATGACTGGTTTTTCAGCACGGCTATACCCAATAAAATTCCAAAGTGGATGAAGTTTTAGAAAGACTGCAGCCAGTGCTAAATAGATTTTCTCTAGAAATTTTGAGTGGCGAACAGACCAAAGACGTATGGTGAAAGCTGAGCGATTACGGACAACAGGGCTCGCTTTCGCGGGTTGGTAAGCTGCTTTTGGCATTAACGGGTCTCCCAACCACCATTGGTCACAAAAGATCTAAGCAATTCGTCGTCAAACTTGGCTTCAAGTCCACTTGCCACAGATGCGGTGATGTCTTCTGCTGTTTCGTCAAATTCTGATAAATTTTCTTTCCGCCAACCCTCAAGATAATCGCTGCTTTCATGAGATTTATCACGCATAGCTGCCATATCGATGGCTTCTTGAAAGCGATCTGACAACATAATTTTTGATTTTTTGCGGCCAGTCCCCGAAACCACTTGCGAGGGGATATCTCTCCAATAAATAATAGTAACTTGCATTCAATAATCCCCTACGTACGGGCGCTGGAAATAAATTCTTCCAGTCTATTCAAGCCCGTATCCAATATTTCATAATTTAGTCCCAGCCGAACAGCTGCGTCTTTTGCTTGAGAGATTAATTCTGGCGTTGGCAATTGGGCCAAATATATGACGCGGGTATAATTTCCAAAATACATTGGTAGCAGTTCCGGATGACGGTCCAGCCCTAAACCCTGCCATACAAGGCGATCAAAATGGCGAACTAGAAAATCTGTCAGATAAAAAGTCCCTGGATGCTCGTCGAACATTTCAGCAAATTGCCGGGCACCGGAATAGAACTCATAGCAATGCGCCCCGTCTATGCGGCGCGCACCTTCTTCTTCCAAAACATGATCAATACCGCCTGCAGTCCCACAGTCTCCGTACAAAACGAGGATTTCAGAAAAAGCGTCTTTATTTTCCCTGATCTTTGCGCGGAGCAAATCTGGAATAAGTGCAGGTGTATTGTGTAACTTGGCCGGTAAACAGGTGAGTTCTACATGAGCAAGCCCTTCTTGCTTCAAAATCGCTGTTGCCTCGTTTGCCAAGGCTCCGCAGGCGATCAATAATGTAGAAGGTACTTTACTCATTCAAACTCACCCAAAATCAGGCTGCTGCCCGCTCTGCAATTTTCTGCTTCGCAAGCTCAACGGTCATAGCAGCGTCACGTCCGTATGCATCGGCACCAACACTGTCTGCAAACTCTTCGTTAAGCGGGGCACCGCCAACCATCACGATATAATCGTTTCGAATGCCCTTTTCGACCATAGCATCCACAACAACCTTCATATACGGCATGGTTGTAGTAAGCAACGCAGACATACCGATGATGTCTGGTTTATGCTCTTCCAACGCTTCCAAATAGTTTTCAACCGGATTATTAATTCCGATATCAATCACTTCGAAACCGGCACCTTCCATCATCATAACGACGAGGTTTTTGCCAATATCGTGAATATCGCCTTTAACAGTACCAATCACCATTTTACCGGCTTTTGGTGCGCCTGTTGCAGCAAGAAGTGGTTTCAAAATCTTCATGCCGGCTTTCATTGAACCGGCAGACAAAAGAACCTCAGGCACGAATAAGATGCCATCACGGAAATCGACACCAACAATCCGCATACCTTCGACCAATGCTTCGGTGAGCACTTTGTATGGCTCCCAACCGCGGTCTAACAATATTTGCGTTCCTTCGATAATCTCGTCGGCAAGCCCGTCATACAGATCGTCATGCATTTGCTCGACCAATTCTTGATCGCTCAGCGTCGATAAATCGATATCTTCATCTTCCATGGAACACTCCCAAATGCGCTACACTATTATTCATATTCACGTTTCAAGACCTCAATGCAATATTCTCGGGGTCGTAAACGGATTCTTCCATAACGACTGCGTCGTAATCTTTACCCAAAATTGTAATTTTCAGTTTTGTACCGATTTCGCTAGAAGCAGTTTCCACATATCCTTGCGCAAGAGCCTTACCGGTGAAATGCCCATAAGCACCCGCAGTAGCACGGCCGACCATGTTCCCCGCAGTATCCCGGAGTGGTTCGTTGCCAAGTGCATCAGCATCTTTAATACCGAATATTTCCAAAGCAACGAATTTCTGAGAAAGGCCTTCGTCCTGCTGCTTGAGGAGTGCATCACGACCGATAAAGTCTCCCTTATCTAGATGTACAAAACGATCGAGACCTGCCTCAAGAACGGTATATTCGCTTGTTAAATCCTGACCCCACATACGGTAGTTCTTTTCCATCCGCAAACTGTCCATCGCACGCATTCCGCACATTTGAAGACCAAACTCTTCGCCGGCCTTAACCAGTGCATCATAGATGTGATTTTGATATTCAATTGGGTGATGCAATTCCCACCCCAAATCGCCGACGAAGTTCATGCGAAGTGCGCGGCACGGCGCAAGGCCAACAGTAATGTGCTGTCCTGTCAGCCATTTAAAGGCTTCATTAGAAAGATCAGCGTCTGTTACTTTTGATAAGATATCTCTTGCACGTGGTCCAGCCAACACCAAGACACCGTGTTGAGTTGTGACATTATCAAGACGAACAGAACCGTCTTTTGGTAAGTTTTTGTTTAAGTAGTCTTCGTCAAAACGCTCGGCCGCACCAGAACTCACCAGATAGTATGAACCCGGGCCATCCTTCATGATGGTAAATTCTGATCTGATGCCACCGCTTTTATTTAAGGCATGGCTTAAATGAATACGGCCTGACGCCTTTGGAAGTTTTCGGCAGACAAGTCTGTCCAGATAAGCCTCAGCTCCCGGACCTGTTACCTGAAACTTTGAAAAACTCGTGATGTCGATTAAACCGGCATTGGTCCGCATGTTTTTGGCTTCGTTCCCGACATGCTCGAAATAATTGGACCGGCGAAAACTCCATACGTCTTTGCCTTCAACGCCTTCTGGTGCAAACCAGTTTGGACGTTCCCAACCGTAGCGCTGGCCAAACACAGCACCGCGCGCGGCCATGCGATCATGACAGGGGCTCTGTTTAAGAGGACGCCCAGCCGGGCGCTCTTCATCTGGATAGTGAACGACGAAAACATGTTCGTAACATTCTTCGTTTTTCAGCTTTGTATAAGCTTTTGTAGCATAAGCACCAAAACGACGTGGATCCAAATCCATCATGTCGATGCCGGGCTCGCCCTCGGTAATCCATTCCGCAAGCTGCCAACCTGAACCACCAGCTGCCGTGACACCAAAACTATGACCTTCATTCAGCCAGAAATTTTTCAATCCCCACGCAGGGCCAATCAACGGACTTCCATCTGGCGTATAAGCTATGGGACCATTTACGATGTCTTTGATACCGGCATTCTCAAATGAGGGAACGCGTTTAATGGCAGCCTCGACATGCGGCATTAAACGTTCAAGGTCGCCCGGGAACAGGTCCTGACCAAATGTTTCCGGAACCCCGTCAACGAAACAAGCAGGAGCGCCTTTCTCGTACGGCCCCAGAATATAACCCTGACGTTCTTCCCTAAGATAATAGGACTCGTCACTTTCACGAAGCACCGCCATTTCAGGCAAACCAGCCTTTTTGCGAGCTACAAGTTCCGGCACTTCATCTGTAATAATATATTGATGCTCAACCGGGATAACTGGAATATCGAGACCAACCATCGCAGCTGTTTGCCGCGCATAGTTACCTGTGCAACTTACTACATGCTCTGCAGTAATATCGCCTTTGTTTGTTCGGATTAGCCATTCATCATTAGGCTGCTGCTCAATAGACAACACCTCAGTTTGGCGATAGATGGTAGCGCCATTATTCTTGGCACCGATCGCCATGGCATTTGTCACGTCTACAGGCGCGATATGACCATCATCTGGGTGATACAAAGCGCCTACAAGTCCATCAATATCTGCAAGTGGCCAAAGCTCTTTCACCTCTGATGGCGTAATCATTTCAAAAGGAACGCCGATGGTGTTGGCTGTTCCACAATATTTAAGATACTCGTCCATGCGCTCCTGGGTTTTAGCCAGTCGCAAGTTGCCGGTTACGTGAAAGCTCACGTCCTGACCGGTTTCTTCTTGCAGACGTTTATATAAATCAACGCTGTATTTATGGATTTTGCCGACGGCATAACTCATATTAAAGAGCGGAAGCAGGCCAGCCGCATGCCACGTAGAGCCCGCAGTTAACTCAGTCCGTTCGAGCAAGACAACATCAGACCACCCCTTCTTTGTAAGATGGTACAGTGTACTAACACCAACAACACCGCCGCCAATGACGACAACTCTTGCATGCGATTTCATTTCTCAACCCTCAGACTGATCTCAACGAGAAAACTAGCTAAATTATTTTGTAACGTTGGACTTTGATCGAAGGTACCGCTAACCAATCTGCGACATTCGCTGTTCCTGAAACGCCATCTTTTTAGAGCGTGCTTTAGCCCTCATTTACACTATTCAAAAAGCGTCAGATGTCTCTTCTAAAAAGACGCTTGTGTGCTAGTGGCATTCATTTGATTTGCTTAAATGGATTCAAAGACAACCTTATTAATCGTGCAGTATTTCAGTCGGAGATCCAAATGTCGGAAGAGCAAACTCAAGAAGGTGGACGCCGTTCCAGCGGACGCCGGGGTAGAAGCGCTAGAAAAGAAGCGCGTCAAGCAAATGCTGAAGTTACCATTCCATACATTACGCGGAAAACGCCTGTTTTGAATTTAACCAGCGATGAAGCGCTGGAAATCATCGAGGCTAATGCGGATACCATATTGGAAGAAATCGGAATCAGCTTTATAGATGATCCTGAATGTCTTCAAATCTGGAGAGACGCCGGAGCAGATGTTCAGGGAGACAGAGTTCGTTTTCCAAAAGGTCTTTGCCGCGAGCTACTAAAGACTGCCCCTGCTGAATTCACGCAATTTGCTAGAAACCCAGAGAGAAACGTACAAATCGGCGGCAACAATACGGTTTTTGCTCCTGTTTATGGTCCTCCATTTGTTACGTGTCTTGATAAAGGGCGCCGCTATGGCACCATTGAGGATTTCCAGAATTTTGTGAAACTCGCCTATATGGCTCCGTCAATGCACCATTCGGGCGGCACCGTTTGTGAGCCCGTAGATCTGCCAGTAAACAAGCGTCACTTTGATATGGTTTACAGCCATATTAAATACTCTGACAAGCCGTTTATGGGCTCTGTTACCGCTCCTGAGCGTGCGCAAGACAGTGTCGACATGGCATCGATCGTCTTTGGCAAAGAATTTGTTCAGAATAATTGCGTCATGATCAATTTGATCAACGCAAATTCCCCGATGACTTTTGATGCAACCATGCTTGGCGCGCTTAAAGTCTACGCTGCGAATAATCAGGCGGCTATTGTCTCCCCGTTTATTTTATCCGGTGCCATGAGCCCGGTTAGCCCAGCAGGTACGCTGTCACAGCTTCTGGCAGAAGCCATGGCGGGTATGGCGCTCACACAATTAATCAAACCCGGCACACCTGTTATTTTTGGTACATTCGTGAGTTCCATCTCCATGCAGTCAGGTGCGCCAACGTTTGGTACACCGGAAAGCCTACTTGTTCTAAATGGCGCAGCACAACTAGCACGCCGTCTAAAAATTCCGTTCAGGTCTGGTGGATCGTTTACGGCCTCAAAACTACCAGATGCACAAGCGGCCTTTGAAAGCGCCCAGACAATTCAAATGACGTTGAATTCTGGTGTGAACTTTGCCCTACACGCTGCTGGTTGGTTAGAAGGCGGATTATGTTCTTCATATGAAAAATTCGTTATGGACATGGATCAATGTTCTATGATGGAAGTCCTCGCGAAAGGCATTGATATCAGTGAAGAAGGTCAGGCAATGGACGCTATCCGTGAAGTTGGACCTGGGGGCCACTATCTTGGGTGCGAGCATACCCAGCGGAACTTTGAAAGTGCTTTCTATCGCTCCAAGCTTGCGGACAATAACTCCGTTGAACAGTGGGAAGCGGATGGATCCCTTGATATAGCGACCCGCGCCAATACCCTTTGGAAGAAGATGCTAAACGATTACAAGATCCCGCCTCTGGATCCTGCAATTGATGAAGCCCTGATAGACTTCATGAAAACCCGAAAAGAGAGTTTTCCAGATTCTAACATCTGATTTGACATTAAATGCCCGCTTCTTACCGAAGCGGGCATTTTTGTGTCCCTATCATAATTTATGATACACTTGGAACACTAGTCTTCAAATCCGCCTAAATGCCGGATAAAAATCAAACAATAAAAAGAAGAATCAAGATGACTGAAACTGTATCCTTTGAACGAAGCCATTCCATTGACATAAAGGCCCCCGCAAGTACCGTACTAAACTATGTTTCAAACCCAAATTCATGGTGTGAATGGCTTGCAGCTACCCATGATATTAACAGCGATGATCGCCCTCTGATTACTGGTGACACCTTTTCTGAGAAATGGGTTACCCGTACTGGAGAAGTAACTTTGAATTGGGTAGTGACTGATCACAAAGAAAACAGCTTTTGGATTGGCGAAACAGGCACCGATTTTATTGGCACTATTATAGTCAGGTACGATGTGACACAGGATTGGGAACAAACCAGCTTCAAAAGAACAATGATAAATCCTGCCCGCAAGAAAGCCCCGACAAGGGAAATGATTATCAGAATGGACGAAGAAGCCAATATAGCGCTTCTAAATATAAAGAAAATTGTAGAGCAACGGCATCAGAACATTTAGACCAAAAACGCCCATGCCTACCTATGTTGTCTGAATATCGTGATTTCATAATAAATAGAGATCTGAAAAACAAAACTTGATAAATTATGTTGAACTTGAAATCATCAAAGAAAACAAAAAACAAAACAGGTTCAGTAATGTCATATTCTTCAGTCTTTAAAAATAATCTTTTCGAAGGTCAAAATGTTCTTGTAACCGGCGGCGGCAGCGGAATTGGCCGCTGTATTGCCCACGAACTTTCCGCACTAGGTGCATCCATTATCATTACTGGAAGGTCTCAAGACAAGCTGGACCAAGTAGTTGCGGAGATTACTGAGGATGGCGGTTCTGTAATTTCCATCGCTTTTGATATCCGCGACGAAGACGCCGTTAAATCTGCTATTGCAAAAGTAGTCGACACTTGCGGTCCCATTAATCATCTTGTTAATAATGCCGGTGGACAATTTCCCGCAAGGCTTGAGGATATCAGTTTAAAAGGCTGGGAAGCCGTTGTTAAAAACAATCTGACTGGTGGATTCCTTGTAAGCCGCGAGGTTATGCGCCAAAGCATGCGAAATTCAGGAGGAAATATTGTTAATATCGTCGCAGATTTTTGGAATTCCATGCCTAATATGGGTCATTCTGGGGCTGCCCGTGCTGGTATGGTCAGTTTCACTCAAACGGCTGCGATTGAATGGGCCCATCATGGTATTCGAGTAAATGCTGTTGCACCGGGCCTAATAGCTTCTTCAGGGTTAGATACGTATAGTGACGAGCGGAAAAAAGTTATCAGTACTCGTAGTAAAAAAATGCCAACAAAACGCCTCGGAACCGAATCTGAAATTTCAGCAGCTGTAGTATTTTTGCTCTGCCCTGCTTCGTCGTTTCTAACAGGAGAAACGCTTCGAGTGGATGGCGGCGTTCCCAACACAAACATCAATTATGACATTCCGGACCATAAAAAATTGCCCGCATTTGAGGGATTTCATCGAGCGGAATATTCTGATTTCGTCAAAAGCCTAAAAGAGTAGTACCAAGATATTGCGAAAAACGACCTCCATAACAAAATAAGAAAGGTTGAAATAATGCAGCTCACTCAAGAACATCTGGAATTACAAAGAACAACCAAACACATCATTGATGAACACATTAATCCATATATGGATGAATGGGAAAAGGCCGAGATTTATCCAGCCCATGAAGTGATGAAAAAACTTGGTGACGCTGGTCTTCTCGGAATTGGAAAGCCCGCTGCATATGGTGGTCTTGAACTCGATTTTTCTTATGAAATGATATTTGCTGAAGCTCTGGGCAATATTAGAGGTAATGGGGTTTCAACATCTATCGGTGTTCAAACAACCATGTGTACACCTGCCCTTGCCCTATATGGCAGTGATGAACTTAAACGAGATTTCCTTGCGCCCACAATTGCCGGTGATCTAGTTGGGTGTATCGGTGTTAGTGAAAATTCGGCAGGATCCGATGTCGCCCAGATTAAAACAACTGCAGTGCGCGACGGAGATGATTACATTATCAATGGTTCCAAAATGTGGATCACAAATGGCGTCCAAGGTGATTGGATCTGCCTATTGTGTAACACATCATCAGACGGTAACATTCACCAGAACAAATCCCTGATCATTGTGCCGCTGAAAAGCAAAGGCGTTAGTGTTTCCAGAAAACTGGATAAACTGGGTTTGGTAAGTTCCGATACGGCTGAATTATTCTTTGATGACGTACGTGTTCCCGTTCGTAACCGTATCGGCGAAGAAGGCAAAGGCTTCACCTATCAGATGGAGCAGTTTCAGGAAGAAAGATTATTTGCTGTCGCGCGCGGTCTTCGCGTTCTGGAAGTAATAATTGAAGAGACCATCGAATATACTGATCAACGCCAGGTATTTGGTCATTCTATTCTTAGCAACCAAGCCGTTTATCACAAAATTGCCGGTCTTGCGACAGATGTCGAAGCATTGCGTGCCATGCTCTACCGGGCGACCGATCTGTATATGTCCGGTGAGAATGTGACCAAGCTTGCCTCTATGTGCAAGTTAATGCTTGGTCGTCTTGCTGTGACTGTTCCCAATGAGTGTCTACAATTTTGGGGTGGCCAGGGCGTCATGAACGAGAATTACATCTCTCGCGCTCTTCGAGATCTTCGCGTAACGTCAATAGGAGGCGGTGCGAATGAAGTTATGTTGGAAATTATCGCTAAAACGATGGATATACATCCCGGTAAAAGGAAAAAATGAGGGGATTATTCCCCTCACCCACAAATCTCCTTATGAATTCCCAAGCACATCTTTTACTTTCTCTGCTATTTCTTTAAGCGAGAAAGGCTTGGGAAGAAATTCGATGTTATTGATGTCAAAATCAAGATCTTTACGGAAAGCATCTTCCGCATAACCTGATATGAATATCACACGCAAATCAGGTTTTTCCTTGGTGATGTTTTTGACCAAAGTCGGGCCGTCCATATTCGGCATAACAACATCAGTGATCAACAGATCAATTTCACCATCATAATCTAATGCAAGATCAAGTGCTGTTTCTCCGCAATCCGCTTGCAGAACTTCATACCCCTTATTTTGTAGGGCGCGCGCCGCAAACAAACGAACTGGATCTTCATCCTCTACGAGTAAGATCGTCCCAACACCAGACAGATCTTTATGCTTTTTCTGTGGCTCTACCGCTGCAATATCCGTAATTTGAGCAGCCTCAGATATTTTTGGTAAAAAGATCTCAAACGTTGTGCCAACGTCTTCATTATTTTTCACGAAAATGAAGCCGCCAGTTTGTTTAATAATCCCGTAAACTGTACTTAAGCCGAGACCAGTACCCTCACCAACCTTTTTGGTGGTGAAGAATGGATCAAAGATTTTCTCAATAACCCCTTTAGGGATGCCTGTTCCTGTGTCGGACACCTTGATCTTGATATAGTCACCGACAGGGACCAATTCGTGAGCATCTTGCCCCCGAACCCGAACCGTATAATTTTCAGTTTTAAACGATAGCTTCCCATCCCCTGACATGGCGTCACGGGCGTTCACAGCCAAGTTAATCACCACCTGCTCAAACTGACTTTGGTCAACCTTCACCAACCACAAATCGCGTTCGTGTTTGATTTCCAGCTCAATAGTCTCGCCGATCAGTCGTCTGAGCAGGTTTGAAAGTTCAGCTAAAACCTCTGTCAAATCAGTTACTTTTGGACGAAGTGTTTGCTGGCGTGAGAAGGCAAGCAATTGCCTCACAAGGCCTGCGGCCCGGTTCGCATTTTGTTTAATCTGGCTAATATCTGAATATGATTGATCGCCCACCTGATGGCGCAATAATAGTAAGTCGCAGAACCCGATCATTGCGGTGAGTAGATTATTAAAGTCATGGGCGATACCGCCAGCCAGCTGCCCAACCGCTTGCATTTTCTGGCTTTGTGCAAACTGAACTTCCAGTTGGCGCTGGGCAGAGGTATCAATGATATGGATTAACATACTGTTGGCCGTGCCATCAGCACTTTCAACACCACTGATATAGAAGTTGGCGACACGCTCCCCGCCGAGTAATTTCATTTCAAGTGGTTTTGGCGCTAAATCACTGGCAGAGGCTTGAGCTAACTTTTCCGTTAGAACTTCCCTGTCCGGTTCAACAACAAGTTCACTTACATGACTGCCAATAGCGCTATCAACAACCGTTTCCGTCAAAACACGAAAAGCAGGGTTTCCTTCGACGACGATCCCTTTTACATCCAACAATACAATGCCAATAGGGGCAGCTTCAAAGAAGCGTCTGAAATGTTGTTCCGCGCTCTCAACACGTTCGCGCCATAACTGTTCTTGCAATAGTTCGCGAACAACGCTTCGTGATCCGATTACATCACCATTTTCATCACGGGCGACAGTTTGGGTAACATGGACCGGTAAAATAGTGCCATCACGACGACAAAGCTGTAATTCGCCCTCATATCGGTGACCATCATCGGTCATGCCATCCATCAGACTAAGTTGGCGATCATCTCCTTTTATGACGATATCAGAGAAGGCGATGTTACTGTCTGAAAGTTCTCGTTGGTGGTACCCCAACCATTCAGCAAAAATTCTATTTACAAATTGAACATGTCCGCGGTTATCCAGCGAATAAAAACCAACAGGGGCGTTGTTAAAGTATTCAGAAAGCTTTTCGCGTTCACTCCGCTCCACTTCTTCGATTTTATGTTGCGTCGTGGTTTCGGCTACATACCAAATAATACAGTCCGGAATGGATTTGATAGGATGAGCAAGTACAGCGAGCCAACGTCCGTCCTCAGTTTTTAATTCAACGCGCATATCGTGAACTTCGTCTCGTTTTGCAGCGTTATTCAGGGATCGTAATTGTTCGCGCGCAGCAATGTTTTCACTCATTACTTCAAGCAGAGTTTTGTTCCCGTCTCGTTTCTCAATATGCAGGACATCATAGTAAGCTTCATTAGCTAACAGAAATTCACCGTTTTTGTTGGTGATTAAGCGTCCTTCAGGACTGGAAGAGACAAATTCAGCGATCAAATCCATCTCGCCAGAAGCGGCCCTTCTTAGACCGTGGAAAATCAAATACCAGAGACCGAGCCCCATAGTACCAAGAACCATGGTACTAAGAACGATCAAATTGAAAAAACTGAGTTCTCGGCCGAGAATGGCCGCTATAACAATCAAGGTTGCAACTAAAAAATAGGCGGCAGCTAACTGTCGAGCATCAACACCAAGAAAAAATCTCCTGTCTTTACCCCGCTCCTGTTGTTTTTCTAACCCCATTCCTTGCGAATTCCCTCGTTTATTTTTTCTTTAGGCGCATTACATACCCTATTATTTCCGCTACCGCACGGAAATGTTCAAACGGTATTTCTTGTTCAAGTTCACACGACGCATGTAAGGCACGTGCAAGGGGAGGATTCTCCACGATAGGTATTTCATTTTCGTTAGCAATTTCACGAATTTTCAGTGCAATGTTATCCATACCCATCGCCAGAACAATCGGCGCCGGATCTACTTCAGGCTTATAACGGAGAGCAACAGCATAATGAGTCGGGTTTGTAACGATCACATCGGCTGACGGGACAGCCTGCATCATTCTTTGGCGTGAGCGCTGCATACGCAGAGCCCGCAATCGGGATTTGATCATAGGATCACCCTCTGATTGCTTGTTTTCGTCCTTTATTTCTTGCTTGGTCATACGCAATTCTTTTGCGTGATTGTAACGTTGGTACATTAAATCAAGACCTGCGATAACAGCCATCACCGCTGCAACACCAGTGAGAAGGCTGAGTAGCATAGATTGCAACAGCTCCAAAACACCGATCATCTCGTATGTCATTACGAGCTGCAATTCGTCCATTTTTGGTGCCACAAGCAAAACTGCAATGGTTCCAACAAGGAGGATTTTTAAAATACCTTTCAAGAATTCCGTAAAGGATTTCATAGAGAAAAGTCGTTTCACTCCTGCAAATAACGATATTTTGTTGAGTTTGGGTTTAAGTCTCTCTGTGGAGAAAACTGGGCGATGCTGGATAAGCGTTCCAGTTAGTCCCGACAGCATTAAAATGCCAAGTACTGGTGCTAACACTGCGATTACCGCATACCCTAGATTTTGGAAGACATCTCGCAAATGAAACGGGGCTAAAGAAATATTATGGGGTTGTTCCAAGAATTTATAAAGATCAAACGAGAGGCCACGTCCAAGACCAGCCATAAAAATAAGTATCACTAACGTGATCCCCATTGTCATAAACCAATGGCCAACCTCTTGCGATTTGGGGACCTGTCCCTTTTTATGGGCATCCTCAAGCTTTTTGGAGGTCGGCTCCTCCGTTTTCTGTGCATCGTCTTGATCGTCTGCCATTTAGCTAACCCCCGAGGAAACGCATAAGCGTCTCTTCGTAGTAGGCGATAAACCACATAATGCTTGCCCCGGATGTTATGGCAAAGATCGAAAATGCCAACGCAATTTGAAGGGGCATAGCCACGAAGAAAATCTGAACTTGTGGCATCAGTCTGTTAATCAGACCAATCCCAATATAAAACGTCAAACCATAAACAAGAAACGGGGCCGATATTTGAAAGCCCAGTTTAAAACTACCTGACACAAACCCCGTTACTAATTCCGCCATATCTCCAAACGGGGGAAGTTTTCCAACTTCAAACAAGGTGTAGCTAGCGTAGGTTCCTTGTAAAAAGAGATGATGGATATCAGTTACAAAGATCATTGTGATCCCCATCAACGTCAGGAAACTACTGGTCACCGCTCCTTGCGCGCCCTGGGTAGGGTCAAAAAACTGAGCCGCGGCCAAACCAGATTGCTGCGCTATAATTGTACCGCCCGTATGCAGGGCACTCACCGCAAGGCGAAGGGCACCACCAATAATTAACCCAATAACAGTTTCACCGGTTAACAATAGAAAGAGCTCAATCACAGAGACTGGTTGAGGCGGCAGTTTATCAGCAACAAATTGCATAATAAGAAACGATACAGCAAGTGCGATTGACAACCGGATCCGCGGCGTTACAAATCCTTCACCGAACCCCGGCGCTATCATGAAAATAGTTCCGATCCGCGAGAAAACTAGGAGAAACGCGAAAATGTTAACATTCAGAAATTCTTCGAGCATCTATTTCGCCCTACAACGCGGCAATTCGCTGCCTGATCTGTTCCATCAAATCCATCATTGACGTGATCATGAAGGGAAAGAAAACGATAAGTGAGAGGAAAATGGCCAGTATTTTTGGCACAAACGCCAAAGTCATTTCTTGAATTTGAGTAAGAGCTTGTACCAATGCGACCACAAGGCCAACACCCAAAGCTACAAGCATAATAGGAGACGCAACCATTAAGAGAACCCAGATGGCCTCGCGCGCTACATCAACAACATCTGTTGGTGTCATCCCTCACCCCTTGCCATCAAATAATCCAGATATAAACTAGATTGGCATTTTAATGATGTCTTGATAAGCCTGAATCACACGATCACGTACAGAAACTACTGTTTCCAGAGTTACTTCTGCGCTACTAATCGCGGTCACAATGTCAACAAGTCCGGCTTCGCCAGTTAGAGATTGCAAACTAACTTTTTCAGAATTCAATCCGTCAGAGACGGCTTCTTTTCCAGCTTCCTGCACCAATTCAGCAAAACTTGGGCCGGTTGTCACTTCATCAGAGCCAACTACCGTACCTGTACTTTTCGAATTCGCAGCCTGATCAATAGCTTTGGTATAAGCTTGTAGCGCTGATATCGGGGATGTTTCCACCATGTTATGCTACTCCAACCTTTAATCCATTGCCTATTAACGCAAAATTTCTAGTGTTTGCGCAATCATTTTCTTGGAAGCATCAATAACCCCCAAATTCGCTTGATAGGAACGCTGTGTTTCTTTCATATCCATCATTTCAATCAAAGAGTTGACGTTAGGTGTTTTAACGTAACCATCTTCGTTTGCAGCTGGATGATTGGGATCGAACTTTAGTCCAAACGCTGATTTATCTTCGGTAATTTTATCGACCTCTACTTTTCTTGCACCGATCTCGCGATCCAATGCGTTTTTAAAGGATACGATTTTTCGCCGATAAGGGTCTTCGTCCGCGGTGCGTCCGACACTGTCTTTATTGGCTAGATTCTCTGAAATAACGCGCATCCGCTCACCTTGGGCTTTCATACCCGCAGCAGCCAATTTCATTGATTTCAGAAGATCCATTTCAATCGCTCCTAATTACCACGACCAAGTGCAGTCTTAAGCATACCGATTTGCTTTTTATAAAGTGACGTTGTCAATTGATATTGGATTTGCGTATCTGCAAGTTTCAACATCTGCTCTTCCAAAACGACACCATTACCAGTTGGTGTGATTTCGTAAGGCTTTTTATCAGTCTTCGATTTAAATTCTCGTTGACCGTCGTCATTTACAATGTGACCTTCGTTAGTCTTTGCTAGATGGACTTTTGTTGCTTCTGGGCGGGCAACCATATCCTTGAAGTTCTGTGGTTTCAGGTCTTTCGCCTGATAGTTTGGCGTGTCTGAGTTTGAGATGTTTTGAGACAATACACCTTGCCGCGCAGATAACCACTTCATGCGCTCAGTCAAAGCTGAAAATAAAGGTATATTTTTTAAACTCATTTTGGACTCACTACATCCGCCACAGATAATCGTTTTTTGAATCTAGGCAAAATTGGTAAAGAAAAAGTAAATAATCTGTTAACTCCCATCATCTGGCATTAAAGGCAAAAAAAATGCCTCTGGAAAACCAGAGGCATCACTATAACGGGTTTTTGTAAAGTTTAAACCCTTATGCAGCTTCCCATGCTTCGGGCTCATACGCCTGAATACAGCCAACAAGTTTACCAACCAGCGGTAAAAGTTCGCCTGTTGCAGTGCAAAGCATGTCGTCAACGACAAGTGTTTCTTCGACGATATCGGCACCCAGAGCTGCAATATCTTCTTTGATGGTTTCGATTGCAGCAACATTACGGTGCTCAAGCACACCATCAAATGCAAGAATCTTCACAGCATCTTCAAACAACGCAATAGGTTTGTTGTCTTCCATAAATCCGCGCATAAAACGTGCTGTTTGCGGGTTCGAGGCCAAACGAGCCACATGGCGCGTACCGCCTGGAACGATTACAGCATCAAAATGATGAGACATTGAGGTTGGAAGATGAGCGTTGGCTGGGAAAAAGTGGCCCCAATTATTATCATGCCAACTATTCACGACACCTTTTTCAGGAGAGACGATTTTGACTTCTGCACCTGTTTCAACAAGTGTTTTGTGCAAATCGGTCATGTGGGATTCTTCGAATCCGTTAGCGACAAGGATAGCAACTTTTTTACCTACGAGTGTCTTCTCCAACTGCATAATGTCTTTAGTCCTTTCAAATGACATTCGCGAAAAGTTGCGAATGTCTTAATTTTAGTCAAAGCAAACATCTAACTGCCAATGGGCCGAGCAAAAATAAGGCTTCCTGAAAAGGCAGTTTAGAGTGTTAAAAATGTTTGCTGCAAAAATGAGGCAATAGCCTCATCACCACTCAATGTGATATCTGAATTGATATCTGAGCGCCCGATACAAAGGTATCAGCGAGGCGCAACATAATCATTACCTAAACGACATGCAAGCACGAAGTTAAAATCTTTTCGATCAAGGGCAGTTCAAGCAATATTTTATTTCTCTAAACCTCAAACAATGCCATGTTGTTGACCAAAGCGGAAACAACACGCGAGTAACAATAATGAACGAACGCGCAATAAAAACAGGGAACGAGTTTAGAAATGACAGCCGAAAAGTCAGACCTCTGCCCGCTGACATTGTTAAAGAACTAACAAAGCTCAACCCTGTTAAATCTACGTTTGCGATCGCAGAAACAGTTGGCGTTATTAGTCTATGCGTTGCGTTCAGTCTGTATTTCTGGAATTTGTGGGTTATTATTCCCTCTATTCTGTTAATAGCAACTCGCCAGCAAGCCTGTTTTGTGCTGGCACATGACGCTGCCCACTATCGTTTATTTGAGAATCGTTGGCTCAACGATTTGATCGGACGTTGCGTGGCTTCCCCTGTAGGGATCTCAATGTGCAGTTATCGCGTCCTTCATCGCTTACACCACAATCATTTATACGAAAAGCAAGATCCCGATATTCCGTTGCATGGTGGTTACCCTCGCGGCACGACATATTTGATTAAAAAGCTTCTGAAGGATTTGACAGGTGGAACTGCCGTGAAAACCTTTGCGTATTTTTTTGGCAAACAGTCAGTGGACACGCAACATGCGGATGGAACAAAACAATCTCACAATCCTTTGGACGACACATCGCCTGCGTTGAAGTTAGCGGCTGATAAAGACCGTTGGACAATTGTTGTCTTTCATATCGCTGCCCCTGTATGCGCATACTATTCAGGGTTTCTTCTAGAGTATCTGGTTCTGTGGATCCTCCCGCTCCTCACCTTTCTTCAACCCATATTGAGATTTCGGGCAATTTGTGAGCATGGCGGCGTCACGTCTACAAACAGCCCACTTAAAGCGTCGCGTACCAATCTTGGGCCTGCATGGATCCGATTTCTGCTATTTCCACACAACGTCAATTATCATATTGAGCATCACCTTTATCCGTCTATTCCTCATTACAATCTTCCTCGTTGCCATTATGAACTGAATAAAGTTGGTGCATTGGCTGATGCTGAAGTTCGTGACATCCGCGCAACAACTCGTCTGGTTGCAGGACTGGATCTGGCTTAAGTCTGGTTAAGGTTAATTTTGCAGACTATTCTATTTGCCGAAGAGCAACATATTATGTTCTAACTGTCGCGTAAATTGTTGAGGATGTCAGATACGGAATGGCCGATAACGACCGAGCAGGCAAAGATAAAAGCCCTATCGCTGTTGCCTTGTCGCATGACAGGGGAACTACCAATGCGCCTGTGGTAACTGCATCTGGGCGCGGGGCAGTTGCGGAACAAATACTCGAGATAGCGTTTGCCAATGATGTTAAAGTTCGTGAAGACTCTGATTTGGCACAAATTCTGTCTCAAGTAGATGTGGATAGTCCTATACCGCTTGAGGCTTTCGCAGCAGTTTCAGAAATTCTGTCTTATCTGTATCGTGCTCAAAATGAAGACGAGACACCACCGAAGTTTGAAGTAACAGGATTACCCGATGACAATGAATGAGCAGATACTGGCCGATATTCAGTCTATGAAATCTGAATTAAAAACCAGCCTTGCCAATGCAGAGCACGGGACTGCTGTCGATATTTCCAAAATTCCGGATAGGCTGTCACAACTTCACGGAAAAGTAGCCGAACTTGAAATCTCCGAACGGGGAAGCCTAGTCGAAGGTTTCGAGGAATTGTTGGCTTTATTGGATGATCTTTCCAAGGAAATTCAAAAAAATTACGAAGACGTCTCGCTACACATTAAAATGCTGGATGGATAAAAACCGGCAAATCAGTTAAATCTGAATATAGATTTTCAAAATTCTAACAACCGGTTAGAATGGATCAAGGAAAACTCACAAAGCGAAAATAACAGGGCATATGGACTTTCTACTTTATTCGAAATATTTGGTTGTCCTGATTTTTGTCCTTGGACTAATCGGTCTTATAACTGTCGTGATACGTAAATTCGGTTTTGTGCCGAGTGTCGAAAAAACTCTAAACAAGAAGAAACGCCTCGCAATAAGTCAGATGATTGGGCTTGATGCAAAAAGACGCTTGGTTCTAATTCGGCGTGACGACCGTGAACATTTACTGTTGTTGGGTCCTGATGGAGATCTCGTCATTGAGCGCGACATTCCCATGCAAAATCTTTCTAACACAGAACCTGTTGAAGAAGGCGAACCAGATATGGATCAGACTTCTATTACAGATGAGACAGAACCGCGCCTTCCGACCCTTTCTCCGATTTCTCATCGTAAAGAGGACGCACAATGACTTTCGCTGCAAAAACGTACCTAAAGAGACTACGTGCGTCTCATTTGATGATGGCATTAACATTTGTTCTGGGTGGAATTGCTTTCTTCATGCCGGTCGAAGTCGCTGCGCAATCGCTTAACCTTGATCTTGGTGATGCCGCCGGTCCACTGACAGGTCGCATCGTTCAAATTATTGTTCTAATGACAATTTTAAGTTTAGCACCTGCTATTCTGATCGTTACGACATCTTTTACACGGCTAATTGTTGTCTTGTCATTGCTAAGAAGTGCCCTCGGTGTTCAAACGACACCGCCAAACGTAGTGATTATCTCTCTAGCTCTCTTCTTAACAAGCTTCATTATGGCGCCCACTTTTGAAGCAGCTTATGACAATGGTATTCTACCGCTAATCAACGAAGAAATTGACGAAGCCACAGCATTTGAACGGACAGCCCTACCGTTTCAAACTTTTATGCTTAAACATGCGCGTGAGAAAGACGTCGCTCTATTCATGGATCTAAGCGCAACGGAACAAATAGAAACTCCGGAAGATGTCCCGCTCAAAGTATTGATCCCGGCTTTTATGATAAGTGAGTTAAAACGCGCGTTCGAGATCGGATTTTTGCTTTTTATACCGTTCTTAGTTATTGATATGGTCGTTGCATCCATCCTCATGTCCATGGGTATGATGATGTTGCCCCCTGTGATGATTGCCCTACCCTTCAAGCTCATTTTCTTTGTGTTGGTTGATGGTTGGAACCTTGTTGCCCGCAGTCTTGTTGAAAGCTTTGTGAGCGGCCCGCCCCCTTCATGAAGGCGTTTGCCAGTGTTTTCTTTGCATTCCTCTTTCTTCTATACGCAGATTTCGCTGTAGCCAAGCAACCAGTTCAGTGGTCGAACACGTCTCCTTCAATTAGCCTCATTCATATTTTCCAAGGTCAGATAAATAGAAGCGGAAAACCCACAGGGTTTCATCATATTGACATCCTTCGTACGCCCCCGCCGAAAGCAACACGCTTACAGAAAATATTATCCACCCCAAACAAAACTGGCGTCTACACTGCCATAATCGAAATCTGGGACGCGAAAACGCGACAATGGAAAACAAAATTCTCCAGCATGTTTCCAAATCGCTTTAGCAAGGAAAAGGTCATTCAGACCATCCTGTATGCATTTAAAAACAACAAATTGAAAAATGGCCGTAAATGGCGGGGCCGGTCTGGTAACGGTTTTGAAATCGAAGGATATCTCTTAAAAGACGGTCGAATAATCACGGCCTATCCCATCTATAAAGTTGGTGAATAGATATGCTCTGTGAAATTGAAAGAGATCCAGATAGCGGCGAGATTACATTCGATTGTGACGAAGAGGGCAGAACACTACAGAGTTTCCTTGAGACCGATCTGCAAGAGGATCTTACACATACAGAATATCTTCTCATTCTATGCCGGTCAGAGAATAATTTGGACGTCGAGAGTACTGGAAACTCTTATTCCCTTCTCTTAAATAGAAATAATTTCAAAATTGAAAACCTATATGACAGTAGAGAAGTTATTGAAGGTAGACGTTCCTATTTATTGGAAATTCTAGAAAACTGGAAAGCATTGTTAAGCAACATATAAACAAATAAGGCAGCTATGTTGACATATTTCCTATTTTAGGTCACTATTGCTGACATATTGTGAAAGGTATCCCCATGTCAGTCGCCCTCGCCGCTCTGTTGCCCTATTCGTTCATAAGTGCTGTAACCCCTGGTCCAAATAACATTATGTTGGCAGCCTCAGGTGTGAATTTTGGATTTCGCAGAACCATACCGCATTTTTCAGGCGTCTATTTTGGTTTCCTGTTTATGCTAACCATCGCTTGTTTTGGTCTGGGTGAAATTTTCACGACATTCCCGATATTGCAGCCAATCCTTAAATATGCAGGAAGCGCATATTTGCTGTATCTGGCGTATCGGATCAGTCAATCATCGACAATCTCTGATGCAAACGTTCCAAAGCCTCTCAATTTCTTTCAAGCTGCCTTGTTTCAATACATTAATCCAAAAGCCTGGATCGTAGCTGGAACAATCCCCGTTGCCTTTACACAAGGAACTGGCATCACGAATGAAGATATTATGTATTTGGTGGGCGGGCATGCGTTCGTGAGTTTTCCAGCTGTTATGGCTTGGGTAATTGGCGGAACACAAGTTCGGCGCCTCTTATCCACGCCAAGATCTTTACGGAGATTCAACATTACCATGGGCCTGTTACTTGCCGGTACAGTTGTTCTTATTTTGACAAGCTAACAGCCTATAACAGATTTTAACGCTAAGTTAACGTTTCGCTCTTATAAAGTGTATATTGAAAATCGTATTTTCGTATAAAGTTTGTTTAAAATTTTATGTAGTAGGAGTTTTACATGTCATCGGCGGCACTTGCTGGAATGAACGCCGCGACGCGACGTGTCTCGGCTGGTGCAAGCAATATCGCGAACATGCAAACCGTTGGCACGCCAGGTGCAACCGGCAGTGATGCCGCTTATAAACCTGTCGATGTCGTAAATATTTCGGGGCCGCAAGGCGGGCCTGAAGCCAAAGTAATAGAGAGAGACCCTGCAACGGCCCTCTCCTACCAGCCGTCACATCCTTTGGCGTCAGATGACGGCTTTGTTGATAGCCCGAATGTGGATTTAGCTACTGAACTGGTCAATAACAAAATCGCACAACGGACATACGAAGCTAACCTCAAGTCAATCATCGCTTGGGATGAAATGCAGGCAACCCTGCTGGATATTAAATCCTGATCCCAAGCAACAATTAATTTAAACTAAGTCTTTATTACGCGGCGAGAACACGTGCTTTTGCAGCATTGTATTCCTTAATTAGTCGCTCAACCAATTCACCAGAAGTTGGCACTTCCTTAACAGCGCTGATACCTTGACCGCAACCCCAGATATCTTTCCAAGCTTTGGCGTCAGTATTTCCGCCTGAACCGAAATTCATTGCACTAGGCTCACTTACCGGAAGGTTGTCTGGATCCATTCCCGCAGCAGCGATAGACGGCTTCAAATAGTTTCCGTGAATACCTGTAAACAGGTTCGTGTAAACGATGTCATCAGCGTTGCAATCAACAATACCTTGCTTATAACCTTCGCTAGCGTTTGCTTCTTTAGTTGCGATGAATGCAGAGCCGACATAGGCCAAATCCGCGCCCATTGCCTGTGCCGCCAAAACAGCGTCGCCGGTAGCAATCGAACCGCCGAGCAACACCAAGCCGTCAAACCATTCGCGAATTTCCTGAATAAGAGCGATCGGGTTCAAGACGCCCGCATGGCCGCCTGCACCAGTTGCGACTGCGATCACGCCGTCGGCACCTTTTTCAATGGCTTTTTTGGCAAAACGATTATTGATCACGTCATGGATTACAATGCCGCCAGCTGCATGCATGGCATCATTCACAGCTTCAACGGCGCCAAGTGATGTGATTGTGATCGGAACTTTATATTTTGCACAAAGTTCAACATCCTGCATTAAGCGGTTGTTGGATTTGTGGACGATTTGGTTCACCGCAAAAGGAGCTGCAGGCTTATCCGGGTTTGCCTGATTATAAGCGTCGAGCTCTTCAGTGATACGGATCAACCATTCTTCCAATACTTCAATCGGGCGCGCATTTAGCGCTGGAAATGATCCAACCACACCGGCTTTACACTGAGCAATAACCAGATCAGGGTTTGAGATAATAAAAAGCGGTGATCCGATAACTGGAATTGACAGCCGGTTCTGTAATAAAGGGGGCAAAGACACTTATGTTCTCCTCAATTTTCTAGTTGTTTGTTCATCGAAGCGTAACGCTCCAACAAAACACTTCCTAAATGGACATATGTCCGTATAATGCATAAATGGACAAATGTCCACATATTCCTCCCCATGGGAAAAGGTGTTTGTATGACCAGAAGTGATGCACTTTTAAACCGGCAACAAATTATGGACGCGTTTCATAACGCCACTCGGCACGAAGTTGACAGGCTGCCGACCATGTCAGATATAGTGAAGCTTTCTGGTGTTGGTCGCGGGACAGTATATCGGCACTTCCCTGATATGGGATCCCTTGCCTTTTCCTTTATGACCAAGGGCTACGAAGCGTTGTTTGCCAAAAGCCGCGAAATGTTACGTAGTGCCACGACACCGGCACAATCTCGGGCCGTTCTTGAGGACCACCTTTACCGTTATCGTGCCTTCACTAAAGAAAATCTGGCCATTCTCACCACTTCAGAAGTCATTACTTCAGACGGATGTAATCTCGCACACACAAGTCAGCGGCAAGCAGTAAGACGCGCTCTTCGGGATATGTCCGGTATTGGAAAAACCTCTCCGGACCTTCTGGAAACTGCTGTGGATTTGATCTCGCGTTCTGCCGATCCAGCCCACTTAAAATCGGTTGGCCTGACCCAAGACACCGATGATCCAATGGCGAATACTGCCATAAAACTCGCGTTGGAGATCGCAGATGCAGTTGTACTACAACTAAAGTCCTCGAAGGATGAATGAAACCTACGCAATATTGATATTTGAGAACATAACTTCTACACTCAAAAAAAAAGGCGATCAAAATGTCTAAAAAGAAAGTAGCAATGGTTATTGGCGCAGGTGATGCCACCGGCGGCGCTATCGCAAAACGCTTTGCGAAAGAAGGCTTTATGGTTGCCTGCGTTCGGCGAAACGCCGAAAAACTCACCCCTCTCATTGAAGAGATTGAGGCCGCTGGCGGCACCGCAATTCCATTTGGATGTGACGCCCGTAAAGAAGATCAGGTCGTCGATCTTGTCGAAAAAATCGAAATTGAAATCGGCCCGATTGAAGTTTTAGTCTTCAATATTGGCGCCAACGTGCCTTCGAGCATTTTTGACGAAACTGCCCGCAAATATTTCAAAATTTGGGAAATGGGCTGTTTTTCAGCGTTCCTTTGCGGCCGAGAAGTTGCTCTCCGGATGCGGGATCGTGGCCGCGGGACCATCCTATACACCGGCGCCACTGCAAGCATGCGTGGCGCTGCCAATTTTGCCGCTTTTTCTGGATCAAAACATGGCCTGCGCGCCCTTGCACAATCCATGAGCCGCGAGCTAGGCCCGCTCGGCATTCATGTGGGACATGTGGTTGTGGACGGCGCAATTGATACCGACTTCATCAAAACCAACTTCCCAGAGCGATATGCCCTGAAAGATCAGGATGGCATATTAAACCCCGATCATATTGCAGACAATTACTGGCATTTACATAACCAGCCGAGAGATGCATGGACGTTTGAAATTGATCTTCGCCCATGGTCAGAAAAATGGTAGCTTTTGATAAAATCAATAACAAAGAGAACAGTGAGAATAAAATGACAGTGAATGTAGAACTCCACTTCGATGTGGCCAGCCCAAACATCTACCTCAGCCATAAACTTATCCCCGGTATTGAGGAACGAACTGGCGTTAAGTTCAAATACGTTCCGGTGTTACTCGGTGGCATTTTCAAACTGACAGGCAATCAAGCCCCGTTTATTACAAATCAAAATGTTAAAAACAAAAACGAATATATGCGTGTTGAGTTGATGCGATTTATTCGCGATCATGAGATGACAAACTTCCGTATGAATGAACATTTCCCGTTAAACACTGTTCAGTTAATGCGGGGGGCAATTGTCGCAGAACAAGAAGGTTTCCTAGATAAATATGTTGATGAAACTCTGAAAGATATGTGGGAAAATTCGCTAAAAATGGATGATCCAGAAGTCGTGCATAAGGCGTTTACAGATCATGGGTTTGATGCGGACCACATTTTCAGTCGTGTTCAAGAAGCTGACGTAAAAGAGGCGCTTCTTGCAAACACCACCCAATCCGTTGAACGCGGGATCTTCGGGTGCCCAACCGTATTTGTTGGCGATGAAATGTTCTTCGGTAAAGACCGAATGGTTGCTGTGGAACAAGAAATAACTCGTCAGCAACTGGCCGGCTAACTTTGGAGAGGCATACATGCAAAACAAATCCTACGTCCGTTTACGCCAAGTATGCCTCGCAACCCTCGATATTCGAGGAATAGAAGGAAAAATTTCAAGAATTTTAGGGCAATCCCCCTGCCATCGAGAACAACTGGAACATTTTGGACTTGAAAATTCAATGTTCGCAGTGGGAGGTAGTTTTATAGAACTTGTCGCACCAACCCACGAAAATACAGCGGTACATCGGTTTCTCAAGCGAAATAGCGGTGTTGGTGGATATATGGCCATTTTTGACTGCGATAACGTTGCTGATCGAAAGCTTGCTGCGGAAAAACTTGGAATTATACCCGTTTTTGAACGGAACGACGAACATGCAGATCTTCTTCAGCTAGATCCAAAAGAAACAGGTGTGACACTGGTCGAATTTGACCATCATTACGGCGGCGAAGACAGGTTCGGAAACTATCATTGGGCTGGGAATGATTGGAAAGACAATCTCAATCCAAACGTTGATATTATCGGCGTAACGATGAACTGTCTTAATAAAACCGAAAAATCTGAACAATGGTCTGAATTATTTGGGGCCACACCTATGGATTTATCCCTTTCGCTGGATCACGGGCAGATCAATTTCACACATTCATCCGCGAAAGACTATTTCGGATCGATGCATCTTGCATGCGAGGCCCCCGACACCATATTGAAAGCTGCCGAAAACGAGGGCTTATCCGTTGAAAGTAATAATTTTGAGCTAGCAGGCTTGAAATGGACTATTAATTCCAAATGAAACATTAATACTTTTTTTACTTTAAAAAACGCTAATGTTAAGTTATAAGGCTTGTCATCTTACACCGTTCAGTATTGATAGGCTCAAACTTGACATTAAATTTTTCACGTCTTGCACTTCCGTTAATCGCTATATTGGCGCTACCGGCATATGCCGTTGCAGGCGCCTCTACGACAAATCCATTTGTGAATGACAAACTGCAATCTGAGACTTTAGATAAGTACGGGTATCAGTCAAAAAAAGGCGTCCAAGGAAAATTTAGTCCCCTTGGAGATATTCACCAAGGTGTCTTCAAAAAATATTCGGATAAACGTGCGATTTCCAAGTTCGAAGGCGTAAAGAAACAAGAAAAATTGATCCGAATTTAATTTTGCAATCACATCAATATTTCAATAGAAAAGGCTACCAAACAGGTAGCCCTTTTTTAGTTTAGTTACATTGAAACTAAGCTGATGCTTTTTTCTTGCGCCATCCCAAGAAACCCATCAATGCCAAGCCAGCGCCATAAAGCGGAAGTGTTGCTGGAAGTGGGATTGCAGACAACGTTACAACACGGATCCAATCACCGGGCTGACTAACGCCCATACCAACAAGCAACGTGCTACCAGCGATTATATAAGCGTCGGCACCTTCCATACCACGCGCAGAATATGGCGCAGTATAAGTTGAGCCCGCGGCGCCAAGAACTGCTGTTGAAGCTGCTTCAAGGGCCCCCACACCATCAGACATAACGCCTAATACCGTACCGCTAAATGTCCATAATACACCTGTATGGAATACAGTGGCTGCTCCACCTGTGGGTTTGTTCAAAAAGATCATATGACTATCGACACGCGTTCCCGCAGCAATTACGCCGGTGTCATATGAAATAGGAGCTCCGAGCACAACACCTTGCATTTCATCAAAGCCTTCTTGCGCAAGATTGGTAACAACCGGGTCAGTCACAAGTACAGGTGCCGCAATTATACTTGCAAGCACACCCGCCGTACTAACCGGCCCTCCAACACTGACAAGTGCTGAGTGTGCTGAAGATAAGGTGACAGCAGATGCAAGGATTGAGGCCGCTAAAACCGCAAGGCCTTTGCCGAATACGTTTTTTTTCATCGTTCCCTCCAGATAGGTACTGTTACGAGTAACTTTCCAATCAGCCAAGGTTGTAAAACAGATGTTAAACGACTGGATTTATTTATATATTAGATAAACTGATATATAGGTAATTCTCTTCAGAACATCAACTGTTACGTGGGTTTACACAAATTAAGTAGTCCACATATGAGATATATGGTTCAGCAAAAATTAACCATTTGTTGCAAAATAAATTTTTTAAATCAACGATTTGGAAATTTTAATTTCGGTAAAATTGAGTCTAAATTGATCTCTGTGTAATATTTTGAATGCAGTGTAAAATCAAGAATAACGCAGCTATTGTGGCGTTCCTATCGAAACGAAGATTTAAACCATTAGTCATTCAAACCGAAAAATGAGACGTGCTTTGTTGGCAGCGAGTAAAGAACGGAAGTATAAATGGCGCTAGATCATATTGTTGATGAGAACAAATATCCGTTGGGACGAGAGGATTTTCAAACCCAATGCCGTAAAATTCTGGAAACAGAGGGTGCTCTTGTTTTTCCAGGTTTCTTGAAGGAAACCGCTATTGTTGAAATTCACAACGATGGCAAAAACAAACAGTCTTCAGCGTATTTTTGCGAACAAAGACACAATGTCTACCTCACCCCCTCTGATCCGGATTATCCAACCGATCACATCCGAAACCATGAAGTCGTAACGACTAAAGGCTGCATCACGGATGACCAAGTTCCAGATAATTCTCCCCTTCGCGAGTTATATGACAGCGACGCGTTTAAACACTTCCTTTGTGAAGTTTTAGGTGAACAAGCCTTGCACCCATATGCAGATCCTCTTTCCTCCATTAACTTGCATTTCACAGGCGACGGACAGGAATTGGGTTGGCATTTCGACAACTCATCTTTCGCAATTACCTTGATGATCCAGTCGCCAGATGATGGCGGTAGTTTTGACTATATAAAAGATCTTCGCAATGCGGATACGGGTGATATGAATTTTGGAGGTGTCAAAGATGCTCTCGCGGGGGAAATAGAATTTGAAAGCCTGTCTATGCCAGCAGGAACACTGGTTCTTTTCCGGGGTCGGAATTCGCTGCACCGCGTGGCACCGGTGAAAGGTAATACAACACGAATGCTCGCCGTGCTTGCCTATAATTCAAAATCTGGTATTTCTCTATCCGAAAACGCCCGCATGACATTTTTCGGACGCTTGAATTAAATGTAAGTAAAAGGAATTTGCGATGTCCAAAGTGGTTCTTCTCGATGGCGGTATGGGGCAGGAATTGCTGCGTCGCTCCACTCAACAACCGCATTCCATGTGGTCAGCGAAAGTTCTCATGGACGAGCCCGAAATCGTCGAGGCTGTACATACCGATTACATCAATGCAGGTGCCCGTGTAATCACCCTCAATAATTATTCTGTCACGCCAGAACGATTGGCGCGGGAAGGTTACCCTGAACTCTTTGATGTTTTGCAGCGTAGAGCCATCGATATAGCCAAGCGTGCGCGCGATAAGTCACAAAAAGCTCGGGATAATGACGTCAATATCGCAGGATGCTTACCCCCTCTCTTCGCCAGTTACAAACCGGAACTTGCGCCTGACTTTGAAGAATGTCTGGAAAAATATCGTGTCATCGCCGATGTACAAGCAGCAGAGGTAGATCTGTTTATTTGCGAAACTATGTCCTCCATCAAGGAAGGGACCGCGTCTGCCATGGCGTCCCAAGGTCACGGTCACCCTGTATGGCTTAGCCTCTCCTTAGAAGATAATCTGGAACTACGTCTTCGCTCCGGCGAGCCTCTCACTGATGCGATTGAAACAATCAAAGCAAAATGTAAGATCGACGCCCTCCTCCTCAACTGCTCGATGCCGGAGGCTATTAACGCGGCAATGGAGACACTGACGCACAGCTTTACCCCTGTAGGTGCCTATGCCAACGGCTTCACTAGCATCGCAGCACTTAAGCCTGGCGGTACAGTTTCAGGACTCACAGCACGTAACGATCTCGGCCCAAAAGACTATGCCAAATTTACAATGTCATGGGTAAACTCTGGTGCAAAAATCGTTGGTGGTTGCTGCGAAGTCGGGCCTGCTCATATCGCAGAACTGGAACGTCAATTGTTGGAGGCAAACTTAGAGGTATCCAGCAGTTTGTAGAACACAAATTTTCCTAAAATATTTGATCATTGTTTTCAAAGTTGCGGAGTAAAGACGCTTCAATTTAGTACCTGAGTGAATGCGTCTTTCTCTGATCTAGCACCCTTGATTCGCAGCATTATCCTTTAATGATCCTTAGATTTATGAAATTACATTAATAAGGGATGACAATAATCTTTAGCGCACTTGTTCTAACTAAATGTAATTTACCAATTTTAATTGTTTGAAATAAATCAACATTTCAGAATTAAATGGTTAATTTTGTGTTAACAAATTTTTCTGCAAAAATTAAGGGCAAGACAGCATTCACATGGAAGTATTTGAGTTCTTTGGTGTTTACGCCTAAAATACACCTCAATAAGTAGCATTTTGAATTGCCTATAATAGCAACGATAAAAAACTACCAACGAATTTTGAGGGGCACTTCATGTTAAAGAGCGTTTTGATGACCGCAGCCGCGGCAATGGTTGCACTGACAACAATGACAAGCGTAGCTACATCAGCGACCGTTACATCACTTTCAGATAATTTTGACAGTGAAACTCAAGCGTTAAATTACGGTGCTTTTGCAAACTGGAACGTCAGTAACGGTACCGTCGATGTAATTGGAACACCGGGCAGGTTTCCACTTTGCGATAGTGCAAATTGCGTTGACCTTGACGGTTCCACTTCAAATGCAGGTGATTTAACAACAAAAGACACTTTCGCAGCTGGAACCTATGAACTATCTTTCCGTTTGGCGGGCAACCAACGCCGATCATCTCTTAATGACGGTGTAGATATCTCGTTTGGTGGTTTGATTGCTACGCTTACGAAAGCTCATAATGATCCATTCCAATTATACACATATATTGTAACGCTTGCGTCAGCTGATTACTTGTCATTCAGCCATGCAGGTGGTGATAACATTGGCTTGCTATTAGACGATGTAAACGTGACAGCCGTACCATTGCCAGCAGCGTTACCACTATACGGTGCAGGTCTTGCCGCGATGGGATTTGTTGGTTGGCGCCGCAAGCAGAAGCTTGCTAAAACCTAACACAACAAGCTAACAACAAAATTGATTTAGGTCGCCGATGCTTTCGGCGACCTATTTTTTTGTCGCAAAAAAGTGTGGTCGTTAGTCTTTTATTTTTTCCAATATTCGCCTGACATCCGATGAAATTTGTTTCCAATCTCCGGCAACAATCCTGCCTATACCAACAAACCATGAACCACCCACACAAATTACGTTGGGAGTTTCTAAATACGATGAGATGTTTTTCTCATTGACCCCGCCTGTTGGACAAAACCGGACGCTCGATAAAGGAGCGGACAGGCTTTTCAAAAAATTCACGCCTCCTGCGGCTTCTGCCGGGAAGAATTTTTGTATCTGATATCCGTATTCAAGGTTTCGCATCACTTCTGATGCCGTCGAGGCACCGGGTAGGAATGCAAGACCAGACGCTACAATTACTTTTTGCAGCTTATCAGTCAAACCCGGGCTTACACCATATGCAGCGCCAGCATCTTGCACCGCGCTAACATGATCTGCTGTGAGGATTGTCCCCGCACCAACAGCCATTTCAGGGTACTCTCGTACTGCGGTCCTTACACAGTCAAGCGCAGCATCGGTTCTTAGGGTAATTTCAATTGTTGAAATCCCGCCTTCAAGCAACGCGTCACATAACGGTGACACGTCTTCCACTCGGTCGAGTGCAACAACAGGAATAAGCTGATTATTTGAAAGTATTTTTTCGATGGTAGTCATAGCAAGTCACGTGCCTCCATTTCAGGCATATCAGTTTTCGGGATAATGGCACCGGCGTGCTGAATAACCGAAGCGGAAAGAGTGGCTCCCAATCGAGCTGAAGTCATCATATTTTGACCTGTCATGCGCCCATAAAGGTACCCAGCATTAAAAGAATCCCCGGCTGCAGTCGTATCAACAACATTCATCACTGGCTTAATTGGGGCTTCGGTTATCTCAGACGGCGTTCCTAATAAAACCGGACCAGTCCCCTGTTTTACAACCACTTCAGAAATCCTATAACTCAACAACCTGTTCAATGTGGTCTCAGCTGCACCGTCTTCGAAGACCGCGTGTTCATCTTCGGCCCCCGCCAAGGCAACATCACAAAGTTCCCAAAACTGTTCGTACCAGTATTTGGCTTTCTCGCGGCTCTCCCACAGAATTGGTCGGTAATTTCCGTCAAACACAATTTTCCGACCAGAGTTTTTAATTTCTTTCAGGGCAGATTGAAGCCTCTTACGTCCCTCTTCTCCTAAAATGGCAATCGAAATACCGGACAGATAAATCCAATCATTTTCAAACACTTGTGCTTGTAATGCGCTCCATTCTGAGCTCATAAATTCCCGTGCAGGAGCGGCGCTTCGCCAATAATGAAATGATCTTTCGCCCTCTTCATCAGTTTTGATAATGTAGAGCCCAGAACAGCTGTTTTGCTTTATGCCAACCAAATCACAGTTCACACCTTCACTCTGCCATGCTGAAACAAGCTCATTACTGTAAGGATCATCCCCCATAACGGTCGCAAATTGCACTTTAGCGCCCTGCCCGATTAATCGGCTCAGATAAACAGCTGTATTGAGAACGTCCCCCCCGAAACCACGGGAGAGGCGACCATCCGCCTCCTCCCTCAGTTCAACCATACATTCCCCAATGAGAGAAATTACCGGCTTTTTTGTACCGTTCAAAAGCCCCATCAGTGATTATTTCTCGGTTTTGCCTCACGCACATTTTGATAGGCTGTGGCAAGTTCCATACACCCACCGCTGGAAAGTGGTCCAACGGTTGATCGGTAGATTTCTTGCCAAGGCGTTTGGCTTTCAGGTGTTTTATCAACGAGCGTTTTTGCTCTGCTTGCCAGTTCATCATCAGATACCAGCATATCTACGGACTTTTTGTTCAAATCCACTCGAATAATGTCACCCGTTTGTAGAAGTGCCAAACCTTTACCTTCTGATGCTTCTGGAGATCCGTTCAGGATGGAGGGACTTCCAGATGTGCCACTCTGACGACCATCACCAATGGTTGGTAACGACGTTATTCCACGCTTAAGCAGAGCATCAGATGGCTGCATGTTAACAACTTCAGCTGATCCCGGCCAACCGATTGGACCTGTGTAACGGATAACCAGAATTGAATTTTCGTCCATTTCCAAATCAGCATCATTAACGCGTGCGTGATAATCTTCGGATCCTTCGAATACAATCGCACGGCCTTCAAACGCATTTAGATCATCAGAGTTGTCCAGGAAGCGCGTTTGAAAATCGTCATCAATGGCTGCTGTTTTCATAATTGATGCATCAAACAGGTTGCCTTTCATAACAAGGAAACCTGCTTTGGCCTTCATCGGGTCATTAAAAGGTTTTACCAGCCTTCTATCAACTGTTTCCCGCGCGTTATCCGCAATGGTCGTACCGGCCACAGTCATACAGTCCCCGTGCAAACGACCTGCCTGCAAAAGTTCATGCATGACAGCTGGAACGCCGCCTGCTCGGTGAAATGCTTCCCCAAGATACTCACCTGCTGGCTGCATATTTACGAGAAGCGGAATATCATATCCGTGCGTTTCCCAGTCATCGATACCTACATCTACGCCGACATGACGGGCAATCGCGTTGATATGGACTTGCGCATTCGTCGAACCACCCAATGCCGTATTCATTGCAATGGCATTTTCAAATGCTTTACGGGTCATGATTGTTGACGGTTTGACATCATCCCATACCAATTGAACACAGCGTTTGCCCGTGTGATAGGCAACAGCAGCACGTTCGCGATAGGGTGCCGGAATTGTTGCACTTCCCGGAAGGGACATCCCGAGTGTTTCAGCAAGAGAGTTCATAGTCGTTGCAGTACCCATTGTATTGCAATGTCCGGTACTTGGTACTTGCGCAACCGCCAAATCGATATAGCCCTCATCATCGAGGTCGCCAACAGCGTATTGTTTACGAGCTTCCCAATGGGTTGTACCTGATCCCGCCAATTTTTGTTTCCAGTATGAATCCAGCATCGGACCACCTGATAAAACCATTGCAGGAATATCCATTGTCGCTGCTGCCATTAAGCATGCAGGTGTCGTCTTGTCGCAGCCTGTTGTCAATACAACGCCGTCAAACGGATAACCGTGCAAAATTTCAACCAATCCCATATAGGCGAGATTTCGATCAAGTGCAGCCGTTGGTCGGCGGCCTGTTTCCTGAATTGGATGAACAGGGAATACAACCGGAATACCACCAGCATCCCGAATGCCGTCCCTGATCCTTGTTGCCAATTGAAGATGAATATAATTACACGGAGAAAGTTCACTTCCGGTTTGCGCGATACCAATGATTGGTCGGCCCGAGCGCAACTCCTCTGGTGTTAATCCGAAATTGAAATAACGCTCCAAATACATGGCCGTCATCCCCATATCATCAGGATCATTGAACCACCACTGGCTACGTAATTTGGTATCTGGTTTTGACGTCATAGCTCTTCTCCCTATTTTTTCTATCATCCTCAAAAGCATTAAGCGGGTTACTGATCGTTACCCTGTAGCCTTTGCTGAAGTGTTTTGTTTTTCTTCCGGTTCCGCGTAGATGTGCTGTAAGGTGAGCGCCGCAGCACCGCGTGCCCAAACCTCATCGCCCCAAACATGCGTTACAAATTCAGTTTCGTTTTCGTCGCCTGAAAGTTTCAAACGTCTTGCTTCTTCAATCGCGGGCTTTGTCAAAATGTCGCCAGCCCGCATGCCATCACCGGTAAAAATAACCGCTTGCGGATTAAGGATCGCAATCATGTTTGCAACGGCTTGCCCCAATCGTTTACCAGCCTCAGCGAAAACGCTAGATAGATGAACATCACCATCTCGCGCTTGTTCTGTAATCTTTGTGATTGTATCGTGATAGGCTTTCGGGTTTTCATTATAGGCTTGAAGCGAGAACTCTACGTCGGCCTCTCGTAATATTGCATAATCACTTGCGTAAGCTTCGACACACCCTAGCTGTCCACATCGACAAGGTTTTCCATCAATCTCAACCTTGGAGTGACCAAGCTCTGGTCCGATGCCATTTGTCCCCCGATACAAATCATCATCAACAACAAGTCCCATTCCGATACCATGCTCAACAGTTACGACTGCGAAACAGGAGAGGTCTTTCCCCTCTCCAAACCAGTGTTCAGCCAATGTTATAAGATTGGCATCGTTCTCAATGAAAACTCTAACTCCTAAACGTTCCTGTAAAAGTTGAGCGACTGGAATATCTCTCTCAGTGAAAATTGGACTCCAATGACACATGCCCGTTTCATGACTGACATAACCTGGTATTCCAATACAAACGCCTGAAATTTTCTCTTGCTTGATCTCAGCTTTCTTCAAGCAGCGTTGAACACCGATTTCGACAATATCCAGCGTTACTTCATAATTCTGATTTCCTCTAAAGGGGAGATGCATTGTATGCACTACGTCCCCCTTAAAGTTAGTTACAGAAAAACTCATTTGATGGAGGGATAATTTGATACCCAAGACAAAACCGGCCTCAGAATTAATATCCAGCATCTTACGAGGTCGCCCTCTTCCGCCTTCATTACTGTCAATTGAGGGCGTTTCGATTATCAGATGGTTGTCTAGCAAGCTCTGAGTTATCCCAGTCACAGTAGCGCGACTGAAATCGGTCAAAGTGGCTAGCTCCACGCGACTTATGTTCGGATGTCGCCTGATCGTATCTAAGACACGATAACGACTGCTTGTCGGTTTTTTAGCCAATTGTGCACTCACGAATATTCCGGTTTCTTTAAATAATTTACCTAATGAAATTAATTTTACAAGAAGTTTAATTAATTTCAGTTTTTCGATTATCTCAAACACTCACGTTAATACATTGTATTTAAACGATAATATAACCATAAACAACACACTCCAAAAATTCTAAATACGAATGGTGTTGACAGAACAGGACGCAGATTTCATATTTAATTCAGTATAAAAATTAAATATGGACTGGCTGTGCAACTTATAGGTCAGCCTAGTAATTCCGATGGCAAGGTAGAGACTGAAATGACAACAACCGTAACAGCAAGTGAGCCAAAGCTAGTTTGGCCAGGCGGCGCCATTCTCGGAGAAGGTCCTGTATGGGTAGAACGCGAAAGTGCTCTTTATTGGGTTGATATCAAAGGATGCAAAATTCATCGGTTAGATCCAGTCGCTAAAACCAAAAACACTTGGGAGACAGACACTCCCATTGGCGCACTTCATCCAGCGTCAGACGGAAACTTTATTGGGGCATTTAAAAACGGGATACATCGTACCTCACTTGATGTGAACTCAAACACTCCAAATCTCAGATTACTTGTAGATCCTGAACCAACCCAAACCAACAACCGTTTTAACGATGCTAAAGTAGGTCCTGACGGGGCATTCTGGGCGGGCACAATGGACGATTTGGAAACTGATCCAACAGGTCGACTATATCGAATAACTAAAGATGGCTTCAGCATAATTGATGACAATTATGTAATTACAAATGGCCCGGCTTTTAGCCCAGATGGAAAAACTCTTTATCACACCGATACGCTTAAACGCACTATTTATGCCTTTGATTTAGATACTAGTGGCAATGTTAGTAACAAACGGACATTCATAAATATTCCAGAAGAGAACGGGCACCCCGATGGTATGACGATAGACGACGAAGGTTGTTTATGGATCTGTCATTGGGGAGGTTGGCGTATTGCACGCTATTCCCCAGCAGGCGAAGAGCTCATGCATATCAAAATGCCGGTAGCAAACATCACCAGCTGCGTGTTTGGCGGCGCGGACCTGAAAACCTTATATGCAACAACAGCCTCCAAGGGGTTAAGCGATACTGATAAAGCGGCTCAACCAAACGCAGGAGGTGTTTTCGCCATTGAACTTAACATCTCCGGTCCGACCACTCAATATTATGATGGAAGCTTTAAATGATGGACACGAACCTCACTTCTGAAAATATACTCGAAACAATTTTGCCCAAAGATGCCGACGAAGCTATACTAATTGGTAGAGTCTGGATTGAAAACGGCGCTAATTCAGGACCAAGAGTTGTTCGCGTTTGCACTGATGGGGTTTACGACCTAACCGATCTTGAACCGACGTGCTCTGAACTCATGAAATTGGAGAATGTGGCGTCACTCGTTCGGGAGTTTGGCAAGAATAAACGTATTGAAGATACTCAGACGATCCTTGCAAACACGTTTTCGAACACCTCTCATCGTTTTCTTTCTCCCATTGATCTGCAAGCGGTTAAGGCTTGTGGTGTGACTTTTGCTAAAAGCATGCTTGAACGGGTAATCGAAGAACGCGCCGGCGGCGATCCACAAAAAGCGATGGAAATTCGGGCTTCCTTATCTGACACAATTGGTCAAGACATTGGACAGATAAAACCGGGCTCAAACACTGCCAACAAACTTAAAGTTGCATTGCAGGAAAAAGGATATTGGTCTCAATATCTGGAAGTCGGAATTGGACCCGATGCGGAAGTCTTTACAAAGGCTCCCGTTCTATCGTCTGTTGGGATTGGCGCGGATGTAGGCATTCACCCCGGATCAAGTTGGAACAATCCTGAACCCGAAGCGATAGTAATTGTAAACTCAGACGGCACAATTGTCGGTGCCACCCTTGGCAACGATGTAAATTTACGAGATTTCGAAGGTCGTAGTGCGCTTTTGTTAGGTAAAGCAAAAGACAATAACGCATCCGCTGCTATTGGCCCATTTATTCGCCTATTCGATGAAAAATTCACACTTGCGGACCTTGAACAAGAAGTCATTAATTTATCCGTAAAAGGGGAAGACGGATTTGAACTTAACGACTTCAGTTCCATGAGCGAAATTAGCCGTAGCCCTAGTGATTTGGTCTCACAAACCATAAACCGTAATCACCAATATCCAGATGGTATTGCGCTTTATATGGGGACAATGTTTGCGCCAACCAAAGACCGGGGGGAGCCCGGATCAGGTTTCACACACGCACCAGGCGATCAAGTCACAATCTCATCAGATCGACTTGGTGCATTGGTAAATAAAGTAACTTACAGCAACAAAGCAGCCGAATGGAAATTTGGCATATTTGATCTATACCGCAATTTGGCAGAACGCGGACTTCTGACAGGAAAAGGATAATAACATGAATGGACATCATTTAATTGCGGGCAAATGGATTGCAGGAGAGGCATCATTCAATTCAACACCTGCACACGGCCCCTCTCGTGAATTTTCAGTCGGCACACCTGAACTTGTTGATCAAGCCGTGCAAGCTGCAGAAAACGCATTTTGGGAATTCAGTGCGTTATCAACAGAAAAACGTGCCGAACTACTTGATAAAATTGCTGATGAAATTGACGCCCGTGGCGACGCAATAACAGAAATCGCCACTCAGGAATCCGGGCTGCCTAAAGCTCGTATTATTGGAGAACGCGGACGGACAGTGGGCCAGCTTCGCCTGTTTGCAGCTCATATCAAACAAGGGGATTATCTTGATCTCCGCCGCGACGAAGCCCTACCTGACCGCGCACCTCTTCCCCGTCCTGAAATGCATTTAGTCCAGCGTCCGATTGGGCCTGTTGCTGTGTTTGGAGCATCGAACTTCCCACTAGCCTTTTCTGTTGCAGGCGGCGATACAGCGTCAGCATTGGCAGCAGGTTGCCCAGTTGTTGTAAAAGGGCATTCTGCTCATCCAGGAACAAGTGAAATTGTTGCAGAAGCCATTGATGCGGCACTTACGGCGCTTAACCTACATCCGGGAATCTTCTCGCTTGTACAGGGCGGTAATGCACGGCAGGTTGGAACGTCATTAGTACAACATCCGTTAATCAAAGCTGTTGGTTTTACAGGATCACTGGGCGGCGGACGCGCATTGTTTGATTTATGCGCTTCCAGACCAGATCCCATCCCGTTCTTCGGTGAACTTGGGTCAATCAATCCTGTTTTTCTCCTGCCACAAGCAGCTTCAAACAGAGCGGCCGATATCGGCATTGGCTGGGCAAACTCTCTCACTATGGGGGCTGGCCAATTTTGCACAAACCCCGGCGTCATTTTAGTATTAGATAATAAAGACGCCGCAACATTCGCACAATCAGCCGCAAGCACGCTTTCTGATATTGGTCCGCAAACCATGCTTACAGATGGCATTTCCGATGCCTATAAACGTGGTGTTGAAGGCATACGTTCCATCAAAAATGTTGAAGAAACTTATGGAACGAACTCATCCGACAGAGAGGCGACACCAAATTTGTTTGTGACCGATGGTGATACATGGATGGCTAACAAGGCACTTAACGAAGAAGTGTTTGGACCATTAGGTATCATTGTGAAAGTAAAAGACTTTGACCAGATGCTAGAAATTGCACATGATCTAGAAGGACAGTTAACATGTACATTGCAAATGGATGCAAGCGACACTTCTGACGCCCAGAAGTTGCTTCCTATACTGGAGCGCAAAGCCGGAAGAATTTTGGCCAACGGTTTCCCCACAGGTGTAGAAGTGTGTGATACTATGGTTCATGGAGGCCCTTATCCGGCCAGCACGAATTTTGGGGCAACTTCTGTGGGAACCATGGCAATCCGCCGTTTCCTACGCCCTGTTTGTTATCAAAATATTCCGACGGAGTTGTTGCTGTCAGATCTTAACTGATCGGGGTTATCTGCATCCAAACCGACCAGCTTTCGCTGTCTCTCAAAACACGCATGCCGCTGTCTTTCAGCGGCATGCCGTTTTCTGACAGATTAAAAGCATTTGTGATATGAGACACTGGCTCTACACAAAAGAAATCTTCTCCCGTTGGCGCATATACTACCAACCGATCTAAATCTTCACTGGCAGATAGGTCCACACTTTTTTTATTATCTGGCCAGCTTATGCGCGCACTACCTTGCCAAGGTTCAAATAAATTATCACAGGATAAAGTATCTACATTCCTGCCATTACCAAAATTCCAATTATCTGGCGTTGAAATTTTCTCGATCGGTAGACACGTATCATCATTTACCCATACTTCTTCCGCATTTGTGGTCAAAACAGCATTCCCATGCCGTGGAAAATATGGATGCATGCCAAGACCTATAGGCATAGAAGTTCCCGATATATTTTTAAGTTCAATTTTGTGGACCAAAGCCGATCCTGACAACGTAAATGTCTGACGGGCCAAAAATGCAAACGGCCAATCATCGCCCGAATAGGGCAATTCCAGTATGACTTCATTTTCAGTTTGTGCCGTAACGTGCCAAAGAGACTGCCAACCGACCCCATGAATACTGTGGGGATGCTCTCCAAAATTTAGAGGTAGCTGGTGCGTCTCTCCCTGGAAGTGAAGTGCACCGTTCTCAATTCGGTTGGAATATGGAACAAGCGCAAAGGAGGATGCCATTAGGGGGTCAACTGCGTGATTATTTTGTAGAGGTCTCAGAATATCAAATCCATCAGACAAGCTGTAGGCGCAAATACAGCCCCCATAAAGAGCTATTTTCGCAATCGCCTCTGTTGTTCTAATGGTTAGAAAATCATCCATCTATTCCCGCATCCCTTTGCCTAAGAAGGTTCTTTCGTAGGATTTTTGCCGAGAATAATCATAGCAAGAATATCATCGTCAGTGACATCTTCCACACGTTCTGTCCCGACCAATTTACCGTTTTTCATAACACTAACTCGATCACATAAATCCATAACATCCTGGATATCGTGTGAGATCAGAAAGATCCCGATACCGTCTGCTTTCAATTTTTGGATCAGTTCAGCAACCATTTGTGTTTCTTGCGGCCCTAGTGCTGCTGTGGGTTCATCCATAATGAGGATCTTGGCGTTGAAATATACCGCCCTTGCAATCGCAACAGATTGCCGTTGCCCCCCGGACAGTGCGGACACTGGAGCCGAGAATTTTTGAAAATTCGGATTAAGGCGGCTCATAATTTTTCGAGTTTCAGCTTCCATTGCGTCATCATCAACGAAACCCATGGGCGTAAGTAATTCTCGGCCCAAAAAAAGATTACTTCCTGCATCCAAATTATCGGCAAGCGCCAATGTTTGGTATATAGTTTCGATATTGTAACTGCGAGCATCACGCGGATTATTAATTTCTGCGACCTCACCACTGACCAATATCTCTCCGCCATCGGATTGATACGCCCCTGACAACATTTTAATCAATGTTGATTTTCCAGCCCCATTATGACCGAGTAATCCAACCACTTCACCCGCATTCAAATCTATTGAAACATGATCGACAGCTTTAATACCGCCAAAGGCGAGCTGCATATCTCGCATTTCTACGAGGGGAGTTTGATTTTCCATTGTAATTCTCCTCAAAGACCTGCACGGCGGCGATAGACTATGTCAACGTAAACAGCCAACATGAGAACCACGCCGACGACAATTGACTGTAACGGCGCATCCACGCCAACCATGGCCATGCCAGATTGTAAGGACTGCATAATCAAGGCACCCAGAATAGCACCGTGGATTGTACCGAAACCGCCAGTTAGTGCCGTCCCGCCGATAACGGCCGCCGCAATAACACGAAGCTCATCCAAATTACCAAGATTGTTATCCGCAGATCCCAATCGCGCCGATGCGATAATTGCCGCGACAGCAGTAAGAGCTCCCATCAATGCGAAAATTTTTACGGTAAGCATTTTAGTATTTATGCCAGATAGTTCCGCAGCCTCCGGATTGCCACCCGTCGCAAACACATATCTCCCAAATTTGGTACGCTTTGCTGTAAATGTCATAAAAAATGCGACTACCAGCAAAATTACCACAGGTATCGCGATGCCATATACAAGTGTACTTCCATCAGCAGGCACTTCCATACCCTTGCTCTCATAAATTCGTTTAGCTGCGCGTGCTGGAACGGGATACGCATTCATAAAAGCAGCATATCCGATAATTACAGTACCAATAATTGCCGCTACGGAAATCTCTGCCCAAAATGGTTTCACCAAAAAGCCATGGGCTTTCTTTCGTTTACGGCTAAGGAACAGCAAACAAAGTGCAGCGATCGTCGCAAGGGCACCCAACACCCAGCTCATGGTCTCACCCAACGTGCCCTCGACGCCGCCGCCGAGTAATTTAAATACAGTATCAAGTGGTGCGACTGTCTGTCCGCTGGTTACCCACCATGCCCCCCCGCGCCAAACGAGAAATCCGCCAAGAGTTACAATAAATGCTGGAACAGTCAGATATCCAATCACCCAACCTTGAAAACTTCCGATCGCGCCGCCCAGAACAATACCGAACACACATGTAATCATCCAGATTGACCAATGCCCGCCGCCGACTAAATCCGGCAAAAAATGAACTTGGAACGCGCCCATCATCATACCTATAAAGCCGAGTAACGATCCAACAGAAAGGTCAATATTGCGTGTCACAATAACAAACACCATACCCGTTGCCATCACGGCGACAGAGGCTGTTTGCACAGATAGATTGAATAAATTACGCGGTGTAATAAATCGTCCACCAGTAAAGAAATCAAACATGATCCAGAGCGCAAGAAGCGCGCCAATCATACCCAATAACCGTCCATCTATTCCCAAGGAAGAAATATAGCTTTGCCGGCTTTTGGTCATTTCCAAATCCTTCAGCATTATTGCAATGGGGAACTGTTACACGGACCTTAAGGCACGTAATAGTTCACGCAAACTACAATTATTTAAATATTAGATAAATGTGTCCTCGCTAGTTTAACCAGCGAGGACAGGTAACGTTTATTTACAAACGTCTGCTTTTGCGCCGCCTGCGCAAAGCGCTTTCTTAGAAATCCAACCTGCATCCAATACGACGCTTAGGTTTTTAGCTGTCACCGGTACTGGCTCCAGGAATTTCGCTGTCATCTTGGTCCCTGCTGGTGAAGTCCAGCTTGAGGAGCCAGATACTTCCATCAACTTTTTACCCTTTGCAAGAGAAACAGCGATTTGACCCGCCGCTTTTCCGAGTTCACGCGCATCTTTCCAGACAGAAACGGTCTGTGTTCCAAGTGCAACGCGGTTAAGAGCTGCATGGTCTCCGTCTTGACCAGAAACAGGCAAACCTTCCATGCCCTGCGCAGTAAGAGCCGCAACCACTCCACCAGCTGTGCCGTCATTAGAGGCAATAACTGCATCGACCTTATTATCTTGTGCCGTCAGAATTTGTTCCATGTTACGCTGCGCGTTAGCAGGCAACCAACCATCTGTATAGGCTTCAGCAACGATTTTAATTTTACCAGAATCCACAGCCGATTGGATAATTTCCTGCTGACCACCGCGTAAGAAATCTGCGTTCGGATCTGTAGGAGATCCTTTGATCATTACATAATTACCGTTTGGCATAGCAGCGAGAACCGCTCTTGCCTGCATCCGTCCGACTTCAACATTGTCGAATGTTAAATAGAAAGCACGTGGATCTTCAATGAGACGGTCATATCCAACTACCGGAATTCCTTCGTCTGATGCTGCGCTTACAGCCGGTCCAATTGCGGCAGCGTCTTGCGCCAATATAATAAGTGCGTTTGCGCCCCGTGCAATAAGGCTTTCAACGTCAGAAAGTTGTTTTGCTGACGAACTTTGTGCGTCTGCAGAAATATACTTCGCGCCAGCTGCATCGAGTGCAGATTTTATCGCGGCCTCATCTGTCTTCCAACGTTCTTCCTGAAAATTTGACCACAGAACTTGCGATTACCGTTGCAAGTGCGGCTACTGTTATTAATTTGATGCCCTTCATTTCTCTCTCCCTATGAATTGAGCGCAGTTCTCCCTTTCCGCGCTTGACCTAACAACTATCATTCGTTTTAATTTGCATGTCAAATTAAATTGCTCGGAAAAACGCACCAAATCACCTCACATTTTTCGTTTATCAAAGGATATGATATAAATTTCAGGTTGTTTGATGATATTTTATTTGTTATTCAAAATAAATAACTTAGATAACCGCTATGTCTGATTTTGAGAGAAAACAGAATAATTACAGAAAGCCGGTCTAACATGACAAATACAAGCACGGGGCCCAATTCACTTTATTCCGACTTACAAGATAAAGGAATATTCATTTCCGGCGGCGCTACCGGCATAGGGCGCGATCTTGTGATATCTTTTCGCCAACAAGGCGCGCATGTCCTGTTTGTCGATATTAACAAAGCAGCAGGAATTGCACTTTGTCAGGAGTTATCGGATACAACCGACGGCTCTACAACCTTCGTTGAGGCCGACGTTACAAACGACAATGACCTAGAATCCGCAATAAGAGAAACAAATGAATTAGGTAGCGGTTTGTATTCTGTTATCAATAATGCCGCCTATGATCTACGACACAAGTTCGAAGACATCACACCTGAGATATTCGCGTCCACTGTCGATGTAAACCTCCGCCACCAATTGAAAGCAGCGCAAGTTGGTTACGAGTTGATGAGATCTCGCAACGAAGGGTCCATCATCAACTTTGGTTCTGTCGCGCCAAAGATGGGAACTAAAGATCTGGACGTATACGGCGCCTGCAAAATGGGGGTTCATGGTTTAACACGATCTATGGCAAGAACAATGGGACCGCATAATATTCGCGTAAACACGTTGGTACCCGGTTGCATTCTGACGCCAAGACAACTGGAGCTGTGGATTTCGCCCGAAGATGAAAAAAATATTCGTTCACTTCAATGTCTTGATCGAAGATTAATTGGTAAAGATGTTGCTGAACTCGCCCTCTTTCTGGCATCGAACTCTTCATCAGCCTGCACAGCCCAGGAATTCGTCGTGGATGGAGGTATTACTTGATCGGCTCCGGCTCCTTTAAAATTCAGACAATGTCCAAGGCGGGAAACCGCGCGGCTATATTGGAATGTATTAGCACCGCCGAAGAAATTGCACGTGTTGATATCGCGCAAGCGACAGGCATTAATGCCGCAACAGTTACCGCTTTAACCAGTGAATTGCTTGATGAAGGTATCGTCGAAGCATTAATGGATGAAGAAAAACAAAATACAAAACGTGGCCGGCCACGCGTCAAGCTCTGCCTTAACCCTAAAGCCTTCAACCTTGCCGGCGCGAAAATATCAGAAGACGCCATCACCGTTGCTATTATTGATTTTGCAGGCACCCTATTGTCAGAACATATGCAAAAGGGAAACAGCTTTGCAATTCCGAAGCACAAGCTAGCTGCAAACCTTAAGAAAGCTATTTCTGTGGCCGTTGATAAGGCGGGTTTGCACATCGACGATATCACTGCCCTCGGCGTTGGTATTCCAGGATATGTCGACATCGCGTCTGAATGTGTTCATTGGAGCCCTGCCCTTTCTGACACACCAACAAATTTTGTAGAAACTTTACGGGCTACGTTCGATTTTCCTGTGATGCTGGATAACGATGTAAACCTCGCAGCACTTGCCGAGCAGCGCTTTGGTCTTGGCAAAGGCATATCCGACTTTTTGGTCGTAACGATCGAACACGGCGTCGGTATGGGAATTGTTCTCAATAATAATTTATTCAGGGGCACTCGAGGCCTGGGCGGAGAGTTTGGACATACAAAAGTTCAATTGAACGGTGCCTTATGTCGCTGCGGTCAAAGAGGATGTTTGGAAGCCTACGTTGCGGACTACGCGCTCCTTCGGGAGGCGGATACAGCTATCAAGCTACAAAGCGCGAATAATTTACCAACAGCCCAACGCCTAGAAGCACTCTACCTTGAAGCAAAATCCGGTAATCAAGCCGCTCTTTCCATCTTTGAAAGAGCTGGTAAAATTTTTGGAATGGGCTTAGCCAATCTGGTGAATATTTTCGATCCGTCGTTGATTATTTTCGCAGGCGAGCGAATGCAATTTGACTTTCTGTACGAAGAAGACGTTCTAGAAGAATTACGACGGAACACTTTACAGATAGATCGAGCCCCCCCTAAGGTTCAAGTTCATAAATGGGGTGATTTATTATGGGCAAAAGGGGCAGCGGCATGGGCAACAGAGTATGTCATTCATCAAGCTGCTGCGAAAAATAATGAAAGCTAAGTGCTTATCACTTTGTCTTGTATTCTTTTGCTCAATCGCGTGGGCGGATCCCGTTAAATACCCAAGCGCCCCGACCGATACCGATTACAAAAATATAATGCCAGAGCGCGCTAAACTGGGGCGGTTTTTGTTCTTTGATCCCATTTTAAGCGGCAACAAAAATATCGCTTGTGCTACTTGCCATCATCCCAAATTAGGAACGTCTGATGGGATGTCGCTCGCTATCGGTGAAGGCGGTAAAGGTTTGGGCCCAGAAAGACGCTATGTCTCTGGCAGTAACGCCCCTGAGCAACGCATTGGCAGACACTCACCCAATCTTTTTAATCTTGGTGCGTCAGAATTCCGCATCCTCTTTCATGATGGCCGGTTGGAAGCACATGACACCGGAGTATCCGGTTTTCGCACCCCACTAGAAGGAGATATGGCTAAAAACTTTGATGGTGCCCTTTCTGCACAGGCTATGTTCCCTGTATTATCAGGCGATGAAATGGCGGGTCATTACAGTGAAAACGAAATTTCCAAATCTGTCCGTATTGGATTATTAACAGGCCCAAATGGCGCATGGAAGAAGATCACCAAACGGGTCACGGACATCCCTGAATATCGTCGTCTATTCACAGATATCTACGGTACGACGAAAACTGTTACCTTCACTGATATTGCTAACGTTATTGCTGATTTTGTTGCAACCGAATTTCGCGCTGACAATAGTTCGTGGGATAAGTATTTACGTGGCGAAATAAAATTATCTGCCGATGCGCAACGTGGTGCAGAGCTTTTCTATGGCAAAGCAAATTGTGTAGCCTGTCATTCTGGAAAGTTTCAAACAGATCATGACTTTCACGCCATTAGCATGCCACAATTTGGGCCCGGTAGAAATGCTCGGTTTGAAGGGCATCAACGCGACATCGGCCGAAAGCGTGTTACAGGAAAGAATGAAGACGCTTATAAATTCAGAACACCCAGTTTGCGAAACATTGCCTTAACGGCACCCTACGGTCATACAGGCGCATACCCTACACTTGAGAGTATCATTAGCCACCATCTGGACCCACAACAGTCTTTCGCAAAATATGATTTCAAGTTGGCTAAACTTCCAAAATTTGGCGATTTAAAACAAGATGATTTTCAGATTATGAAAAACGCTCGCGAGGGTGCTGAAATCCTTGCTGCGAATGAGCTTGAGAAGCAGTCATTATCTCCTGAAGAAATAGTATATCTAGTTGAATTTTTGCGTTCATTGACAGATGAAACGTTCAAGCTTGGACGGCTCGGAGTTCCAAAAAAAGTTCCAAGTGGCTTGCCTGTCGACTAAAACTCCAAATTTGTCACAAGCAATTCTGTTCCTGATTTTTCAAGAACTATGTGTTGATTGACATCAACTTCGTACCAGTTACTTTTACCGCCACCTGGCCAAAGAATTCGGATTTGGGCTTTAGTTTCTTTTCCAATTCCAAAATGATGAAATCCGGCGTGACCGCTTGCATGCCCGCCGCCGATTGTGATTTCCCGGTGCCAGACACGTTCTCCCGCTTTAACCTCGATCCATGCACCAACTGCACTTGGATTACTTCCTTTTTGTTCAATCTTCAGGGACAAATACGAGCCGGTGTCTTTTGACATATTCTCCAAAATCTCAACGTTCGCGCGTCTATTCACAACAACTATGTCCAGAAGCCCATCCAGATTTAGATCAACAACAACCGCACCTCGAGCCCTATGTAAACTCGCAACACCAGCCTCCAGCCCAACTTCTATAAATCGGCCATTTGGTTGGCCCATCATTAGATTGTTGGGGTCTGCCATTGCAGCATCTGGCATTTGATCAACGTTCCCCTTGGTAACAAACAGGTCATCAACTCCGTCATTATCAACATCTCCAAATTCAGCATGCCAACCGGTTGAGGGTCTGCCATCCCCGCCTACATAAGGTCTCTGCGCAGTAACGCCGACTTCAAATCGAGCATTTTCAAAACTCGGTTTTCCATCTTCTTTAAGAAACTGTAATTTTTGATCGCCCATACTTGTCAAATATACTTCAGAAATTCCATCCCCTGTGATGTCACGACTAGCAATTCCCATTCCCCAAATACTGTGATTATTCCACCCTTCCGTTTTGGAATACAAAGTTGGTTTATCCTGCATTTTCCATAACTGCTCAGCACCGCCCCTCACATAATAATGCCGATCATTTGAGACGCGGAGATCTTGACGGCCTGTTCGTCCCCAGTCACTGAATAACATGGAAAGACTGCAAAAACCGGGAGATAGAGTGTGCGGCGCAAGATAAGAATTATCCTGTGGGCGATATAATTGATTGTTCTCGCATGTGCCGAAGGGTGCATCTTTATGATCTCTATCAACATAATTACCAACCGCCAGTGTTGGTAAGCTCTGGCCCCGCTCCCAAGTCGCAGAAAATGCAGTACTCCACATCCCGTGATCTTGATAACCAAAGCGCTCATTCGCTAGAGAAAAGGAACAATCCGGACCGCCCCTTAGAATTTTATTCTCGCCAACTTTCAGCAAAAACAAATCCAACCAACCGTCACTATCAATATCCAGCGGATAAACGCCGACGGTTCCTATTTCACTCGTCGTTTCAATTATCTTAAAGGTAACGCGACCGTTCGCATCAGCAGAAGTATTTAAAAACAATTGATCTCTTGAGTTGCCACCAGATAGATAGATTTCTGGATATCCGTCTCCGTTACAATCAAAGGCTGCAACACCCCCGCCGACAAAATGCTCCCATCCCCCCGTATAGATATGTTGGATATTGAGTTCCGTAGCGCGATCAATAAACTTTGGAGAATTTGCATTAACACTTGAAGGTAATACATTGAAAATAATGAATAACAGCAATTTAAAAAGGCCAAGATATCTCAAATTTACAGTCATTACAGCCCCTTAACAATCAAACACCGCGAGTTATCACTCAACCTTTTTTACAGATTTTCTAATAATAAGCTGGCTGCCTAGCGTGGTCAAATCAGCAATTTTGGCATCAGCACTTGATATCAATTCAACAAGTTGTTCCATTGCGACAACACCTAGCTGACGCCTCGGTTGGTGTATTGTTGTTAGAGTAGGATAATAATGCTCTGCAATCTCAATGTCATCAAAACCAACCACAGAAATATCATCAGGAACGGAAAAACCTGCCTCCCGTGCAGCGCTAATCACGCCCATAGCTATTTCGTCATTGGCACAGAAAATCGCAGTTGGAATAGCTTCTTTCTGGTTAATTTTTCCAAATGCTTGTTTACCGGAATTAATGGTAAAATCACCGTAGAAAATATCGCTCAGGTTTTGTGCTAGGCCAGCGTTTTCAAGTGCTGATAAAAACCCATCGCGGCGATCTTTAGTCAAAATATTATCAATGGGTCCCGCCACATGAACAATGTTGGTATGTCCCATTTCAATGAGATGCTGTGTAGCAAGGCACGCGGCATCCACATTATCTATTACGACTGTTGGTAAATCGACATTAGGTATCCGTTCACACAAAGCGACCATTGGCGGTAGATTACTCATATCACCAATAATTTTTTGCGCTCCATTGGGAACAGGAACATGTCCATTTAGGAGCAAAATACCGTCGGCCAAATTACTTTGGACATAGCTTGCGTAAATATGTTCACGTGCTGGATCATTATTGGTGTTAGCAATCAGAACGTTATACCCTTCGCGGGTTGCAACGCTTTCGATCCCCGATAAAATTTCGGAGAAAAACGGATTACTTATATCTGGCACAAGCGCAACAACCATACCTGTACGGTCCAAGCGCAGGTTCCTTGCCATTACATTTTGCGTATAACCGGTTTCAAGGACCGCTGCATTTACCTTTTCGCGTGTTTTTTCAGACACGACATCCGGTTTTTGAAGGGCACGACTAACCGTTGCGTTGGATACGCCAGCCAAACGCGCAACATCTCCAATCGTTATATTCCTGTTTCTCATCAAAAGTTATTCTCTTCACGAAGCAGAGCTTTAAAACCGATTTTCTTATGAAAAATCGGTCAATTTTCAAGACACAATAGAGAACTTTAGGTTTAATTCAATTCAATCAGAAACAAATTTCCAACGACAATCGACGTCAATCGATAGGCGTCCATAAAGCCCCTTGTTGACTTGATGAAACAGCGGCTTCAATGAATTTCAAACCATCAAGGCCATCATGCACGTTCGGAACAAGGGTATCAGCATCAGATATAATCATGTCCGCAATATCTGAGTAGATATTTGCGAATCCTTCTAGATAACCCTCAGGATGGCCAGGTGGAATTCGCGTGCCTGCCTCAGCAATTGGCAGATTTCCAGCCCCTCCACGAGTGATGTGTCGTGGTTGCTCGCCAAAGGGTGAGAAAAGTAAATAGTTTGGATCTTCCTGCGACCATTCCAAACCCGCCTTTTCACCATAAACCCTTAACCTAAGTCCATTTTCGTTACCAGGTGCCACCTGACTTGACCAAAGCATACCTCGAGCACCGTTTTCGTATCTCATCATGATTTGAGCATTATCATCCAACAAACGCCCCTCAACAAACGCCGTTAACTCAGCGCAAATTTCAGTAGGCTTCAAACCGGTTACAAAATTTGCCAGATTATAGGCATGAGTACCGATATCCCCGATACAGCCACCAGCTCCTGATTGTTTTGGATCTGTGCGCCAGTTTGCTTGTTTGTTGTCCCCACCTTCTTGCTTGGTTGTCAGCCAATCTTGCGGATATTCAACCTGTACAACCCGTATTTTACCAAGGGCGCCTTCAGCGATCATTTGACGCGCCTGACGGGCCATCGGGTAACCCGTATAATTGTGTGTTAAAGCAAACTTTTTACCGCTTTGTTCAACTATCGAAATTAGTTCTCGCGCTTCGTCAGAATTAAGTGTCATTGGTTTATCACAAATAACGTTAATTCCAGCTTCCAGAAAAGCTTTGGCGGGCTCAAAATGCATATTGTTGGGCGTTACAATGGAAACCACGTCGATACCGTCTTCCCGAGCGGCCTCCATTTTCGCCATTTCCCGAAAATCCGTATAGGCACGATCTTCTGCAATATGAAGTTCAACAGCAGAAGACTTTGCCCGCGCAGCGTCTGACGACAAAGCACCTGCAACCAACTCGAACCGATCATCAAGACGCGCCGCAATTCGGTGCACAGCCCCGATAAACGATCCTTGTCCACCGCCAACCATACCCAAACGTAGACGGCGATTTGAAATCGGTGATGAATTTCCTTCAATAGTCATTTTCGCGCCTCACCCAAGTCCAAGAATTCTACAGTTTGCTTCATGGTCTGTTCCACCATCAGCAAAATCGTCAAATGCACGTTCTGTGACCCGAATGATGTGATCGTTGATAAACTTTGAACCTTCTCTCGCCCCATCTTCAGGATGTTTTAGGCAACATTCCCATTCCATTACGGCCCAACCGTCAAAATCGTTTGCTGCCAATTTTGAAAAGATACCTTTGAAGTCTACTTGGCCATCGCCCAAAGATCTAAAGCGGCCAGCCCGATCCACCCACGATTGGTAACCGGAATAAACCCCCTGCTTCGCTGTCGGGTTAAACTCAGCATCTTTTATGTGTGCCATCTTAATTCGGTCTTTATATTCATCAAGGAAAGCCAAATAGTCGAGTTGCTGCAGCAAAAAATGGCTCGGATCATATAGAATATTGCACCGAGGATGATTGTTTACACGCTCTAGAAACATCTCGAATGTAATACCGTCATGTAAATCTTCACCAGGATGAATTTCATAACAAACATTCACGCCAGCATCATCAAACGCGTCCAAGATCGGTAACCAGCGTTTTGCAAGTTCATCGAAAGCGGCTTCGACTAGTCCCGCAGGGCGTTGCGGCCATGGATACAGATACGGCCACGCCAATGCTCCAGAGAACGAAGCATGATCTGTAAGCCCAAGATTTTGTGACGCTTTTGCGGCCTTCATCATTTGATCAACAGCCCACTTTTGGCGAGCAGCCGGGTTACCGCGAACTTCAGGTGCCGCAAAACCGTCAAACATTTCATCATAGGCTGGGTGAACGGCAACCAATTGCCCCTGCAAATGCGTAGAAAGTTCTGTAAGAACTAGTCCATGTTCTGCAAGAGTTCCCTTCACTTCATCGCAATAATCCTTGCTCGAAGCAGCCGCATCTAGATCAAAAATTCGTTCATCCCAACTGGGCATTTGGACGCCTTTAAATCCAACTGACGCTGACCATCTTGCGATCGAATCCAATGAATTGAAAGGGGCTTCATCTCCAGCGAACTGGGCCAAAAAAATCGCAGGTCCTTTAATGGTTTTCATGAGATATCCTCCGCATTGACTGTTTATATTATTTGTTTTCTATTATGAGATCGGCTTCAGACGAAGCATCTTGATTAATTCGTTTTTCCCAGAACTCTCCTACTGTCGCCAAATGGCTATTTAGGACAATTTCTGCAGACTCAAAATCACGGTCGACGAGTGATTGGAAAAGTTTCAAGTGATCCTTATGAGATCTTTGGCATTGTTCTTTGGATTTAAAAAATACCTTGCGTCGTTTTCGAGATGTCAAATAAAACGAATTCACTAAACGCACATAAACTTGATTGTGAGCAGCCCCTACAAGAGCAAGGTGGAATACAGCATCCAACTCGCCAAGAGAATTTCCCTCTTCAATCTCGTCTTCACATTGTTTTAAAATTTTCTCAATTTTTTCAATATCTTCTTCGGTGCGGCGCTCGCAGGCCAACCTGAAGGCTTCAATTTCCAAAATCCGTCTTGTTTCAAGAAAATCTACGATTTCCTCGTGTAAAAGTGGAACGCCAGCATCCTGAAACATTACCATTGCATCAACACTGGTATCTTTGGAAAGTTCCTTAAGAAAAATTCCAGAATTTGGCCGACGCTCCACAACTCGCATGATCTCAAGCGCAGTCAATGCCTCACGAACTGAGTTACGGCTAGCTTTAAATTTGCTGCACAAATCTCGTTCTGATGGCAAACGATCACCGGGTTTTAAACGATGATATCGTATATAGGGTAAGAGCTCGGCTACTATCCTATTGACTTCCGCTTGGTTCATATAATTACTTCTGCCTTTTCTTTTACGGTTTCTTTTTATTGGTTCGTTAGATAAATGCCGTATGCCCACGCAGCGATAAGTGCAAGCACGACAACAATAACAAAAACAATGGCTACGATTGATAGGACCCTAAGAAGTTTTCGATAACTAGTTCCTGCCACACAAAATGGAACCAGATTAAAAATTAGACCGCTAAAAACAACACCGATACATCCGATTGGAAACAGCCACATATAAAATGGCTGGAATATAAAAGCCATCGACAGTATGGATAGAACAATAATACCGTGTTCCAGTCTTTTGGCTTGGCTTGCCGTCATGCTTTTATCTAGTATTTCGTTCATGATGCAATCAGCCTTTCATCTTTACCAAAAACTACATTTTGGCCTGTTTTACTGACGATGTTCACACGCTCCCCTACCGCAACTTTTTGCGATCGGTTAACAACAACGCGGATGTCTATGCCTCCGGCCATAGTATGAAGTAACGTTTCGGCTCCCATCGGCTCTATAAGATCAACCTCTGCTGTGAATCCATGCTCAGTGGGTTCACTAGAGAGTTCAAACGCTCTGGGGCGGATCCCGACGGTAACGTCAGAACCGGGAGATTGGTTCCCAACCGCGGGATCCACGTCCAAAGCTACCTGCTGCCCACAGATATCAAAACGAGCAAGACCGTCTTGATATTCCATGAATTGACCGGAGAGAAGGTTCATAGCAGGAGTACCGATAAAACCAGCGACAAAGAGATTTGCCGGTTTCGTAAAAATGTCATGCGGCGTCGCGATTTGCTCGATCGCGCCTTGACGCATAACAGCAATTCGATCCGCCATGGTTAGCGCTTCAAGTTGATCATGTGTAACGATTACCGTCGCTTTTGATAAACCGTTCAGTATTTCCTTAATCTCGCCGCGCATCGTTTGTCGCAGTGTCACATCCAAGCGACTTAGGGGCTCATCGAATAAGAAGCAATTCGGATCTCGCACAACGGCACGTGCCACTGCAACGCGTTGTTTTTCGCCTTCACCCAATTGTCCTGGTGTACGATTAAGGACCTCATGCAATTGCAATGCTTTTGCCACTCCGTCAACACGGCCGTCAATTTCAGATTTGCTCAAACCTTCAGAACGAAGTGGAAATCCAATATTCTCAGCAACAGTGAGGGTTGGGTATAAAGCATAGAACTGAAACACCATGGAAATATCTCGCTCTGACGGAGACATTTGATTTACGCGTTGCCCACCGATATATACATCTCCATCACTTTCAGCCTCAAGCCCAGCGATCATACGTAATGTCGTTGTTTTTCCGCATCCTGAGGGGCCTAGGAGGCAAAGCACCTCACCCTCGTCAATAGACATACTCACAGAATTTACAGCGGTGAGTTTATCGAACCGTTTTGTGAGATTTTCTACTCTGATTGTACTCATAATATTCGCCCTACTTCTTAACTGTACCGAAGGTGACACCGCGCAGAAGATGGTTCTGCAGAAGATAGGTCACGATAAAAACCGGGATAAGGAACAATGTGATAATCGCGGCAAGAAGCCCCCAATCCACACCTAGTTGCCCGCCCATGGAGCGGGCCATTGCGACAGGAACCGTTCGGGTATCATTTCCGGTTAAAAGAAGTGCAAACAAAAATTCATTCCACGTAAGAATTAAGGCAAACACTGATGTCGCTGCGATCCCTGCTTTTAACTGCGGAAGGCAAATTTTGAAAAATACTTTCCATTCATTTGCACCTTCTAAGCGTGCAGCATCTTCGACATCGGTTGATAATTCATCAAAGAAACTCTTCATCATCCAAACGGAGAAGGCCAAATTGAACATCGCGTAGAGTAAAATTATACCAATATAACTACCGCTCAATCCTGTAATACGAAACATCAGGAAAATTGGCACAATAACTACAATCGGCGGCAACATTCTCGTCGTCAGAATAACAAACAAGTACGTATCGTTTCCTTTTAATGGAAAGCGCGAAAACCCGTATGCGGCTGACGTTCCAATTATCACGGCAAGTAAAACACCTGCGCCGGCGATAAAGATGGAGTTAAAGAAAAACAATCCCATTCCTGTTGCCATCTGCTCGCCTTCACTTGTAAGGCGATAGAACACACGCACAAAATTATCAAATGTAGGCGTAAAGAAGAATGCAGGTGGTGTGGCCAAGGCATCCTGACGTGTTTTAAAGGACGTCAAAATAATCCAAAGCACTGGTGAAAAGTAAACAAGGCCAATCGCACCGCAGATCGCCGAATATCCCCATCCGGCTTCACGCAACGCGTGTTTTTTTCTGCCTTTTCCGAATATACTCATGTTTCTTGTTCCCGCTGATTTACGAAGTAAAGATAAAGATTGGTCAATACGATCACGACAAACAAAAGAATGTAGGAAAGTGCGGATGATTGGCTGGTTTTAAAGAACTGGAATGCCATTCGGTAAACATAAACTGCAATGGTTTCAGTTGATGTCCCCGGGCCTCCAGCTGTGATTATGTAAACCACATCAAATAATTTAAATGTCTCGATGGTTCTGAACAAAAGCGCCAGCAATAGAAGACCTTTTACATAAGGAAACGTTACTGTTTTAAACCGCTCCCACTTCGTCGCCCTATCGACTTCGGCTGCTTCGTATAAATAATCTGGAACGCTCACCAATCCGGCTAGAACCAGCAACATAACGAAGGGTGTCCACATCCATGCATCTGCAATAACGATACCGGCGATGGCGCCCCATTTTGTGGAAAGCAAAATAAGCGTTTCCCCAGTAATATACTTAAATGCCTGACCAACAAGGCCAAATGTCGGTTCATAAAACAACTTGAAAAACACACCAACGGCCACAAACGAAAGCATCATTGGTGTGAGTACCAACATCATGATTTCACGGCGCAAAGGGAATTTTTTTGAAAACAGAAGTGCCAAAGCAAATCCGAAAATCATTTGAACCAAAACGCTTAAGGAAACGATTAAGGCTGTTGTCTGAAACCTTTCCCAAACAACAGGGTCAGAAAGTACTTTTTCATAATAATACAATCCGGCAAAACTTGGCGGTTTCATTGAAGAGGCTTTGTAGTGAAAAAAGCTCAACCCGAACGACCACATTAGCGGAAATATATTCATCACAAATAATAGAATAATGGCCGGAGCGATTAACATCGCGCCCCTGCGTTTCGGGTCCATTATCCAATCTAAAAAACCACGCATTTCGTAATTTCCGACTCTTTAAAATTCATACATATTTAGATAATTGAGGGCGGAGAGATTTTAATACCTTCTCACCGCCCTCGATGCAGTTTCTACACTAAGGCCTAATTAATACGGCCTGCTTCTGTCAGCAATTCTTGCTGAAATTTAGCAATCGCATCTAGCGCTTCTTTAGCTGACACTTGGCCCGTGATCGCTTTGTCGTATTCTTCTTGTTGCTGAGTAAGCAATTCAAAGAATTCTGGTGTGTGCCAAACGTCTTTTTGCCAAGGAAGAACGGCAGCATGCGCACGGTTCCATGGGTTAATGGCGTTATATTCAGGCAATGCCATCACACTCATCAAAGCAGCGTTACCACTACCTTTTTTGGCGAACTCAAGTTGAGTTTCTGGTGACAACCACCATTTAACCACTTCAAGGCTTTCTTTAACAACTTCTTCGCTGTTCCAAGTTGTCAAAACAAAAGGTTGACCGCCGATATTGTCCCAGCGTTCCATTTTACCTGATCCGTTTTTCGTTCCCGGAGGAATTCCAAAAGCGGTTTTATCAGCAACTTTGGAGTTTTTTGCGTCCAACGCAGCAGCAGCAACAGCATTCCAGTTAATCATCGCTGCGATTTTGCCCTGCATATAGAGTTCTTGTATCGCAAAAATATCCATCTGGCCTGTTTTCGCGATAGGAGGTGAATGTTTCAATATATCCAGGTATTTCTCGAGACCTTTCACAGCAGCAGCCGAGTTTACGACCCCTTCTGCTTGAGCTTTAGGCTGGTTTGACTCATCCCAAATACCGCCGCCATTTTGCCAAATAAAGGCGTTGATCTGCATTGACGAGAAATCGTAACCCTTACCAGCTTGATAAGCTGTACCGTAAAATTCTTCCGTTGATTTACCTGCACCCAGTTTATCACCTGGTGAACGTCGGAAAAATTCGCCGATATCTGACCAAGTCGTCCAGTCAACTTTTTCCCAATCTTCATAGGAGCAAGGAAGAGTTTTACTGTATTTGGACTTAAATGCCGCCTGTTCACCTGCATCACAGAACAAGTCTTTGCGGAATGCTGTCACTTTCGTATCCGGCATTTGCGGGAAGCCATATATGTTGCCCGATTTATATGGATAAGTTGCATATGCCTCTGTAAGAGCTGGATGGACGTCATCCAATGTTTTCTGCAACGCAGGGTCAGCATCAATATATTTATTCAGCTTCATGAATTGGCCACCTTCAATAAAGGTACCGATCCACTGGCTGTCAGAAACAACTAACTGGTACTTTTTCTCACCAGAAGCCATTGACGCTGCAACACGCTCATAGAAACTCGGCCAAGGAATGAAATCAATTGCCAGTTTAACGTTATTTCCACTTGGTGCTTTGTACGTTTTGTCAGCAAATTCCTGCATGAACCGGGTTGGTCCCCAATCCGGAGCTGCCATTTGTATTACGATGTCTTTTGAAAATGCGGGAGAGGATACACCCAGCGTTGTTGCTACAAAAGCCCCAAGCGCAATGGCTCCTCCTTTTTTAACTATAGTCATATTTTCCTCCGTGCTCTTCCTGCTAAAAAATTCTAGGTTTCAAATTATAATTCTGAACCGGTCACCTAATTACCGTTCCAGTTTCCTTCGCAAACAATTGGGTTGATCCCACATCAAACCCGCATGTCATTTTCATTCCGACCTGATAAGCAGTCGCTTGCTCCTCAGGCAGAACCATTTTTAATCTCGATTGGTTCGCAATCAGATCCAATATCACCACATCACCTAGCGGCTCTGTCATATGTACTTCAGCGTCAAATGTCGGCCCCTGAAAGTCAGCCCGGTTCTCAACAGGTACAATTTCATGCGGCCGAATACCGAATATCAGTTGTTCTCCAATCGGGAAATCTTTGAGCGCTTGCATCCATGAACCACCGCTATAATCACCAAAAGGCGCGGCGATTTCAGGATTTGCGTCCGTTCCTTTACGCGTTGCATCTATTAAGTTTATTCGGGGAGATCCGACCATACCTGCGACATATGTGTTGTCCGGCGCCTCATATAGCTCGTCAGGTGTGCCAACTTGAACCATCTTTCCGTCTTTGAGGACGCCAATACGGTCACCAAGTGTCAGTGCTTCCAACTCGTCAGGCGTGGCGTAGATAATAGTAATACCGCGCTCACGATGTATGCGCTTAAATTCAGCCCGCGTATCATGACGTAATTTTGCATCCAAGTTTGTCAGCGGTTCATCCAAAAGCAATAATTCCGGATGTCGGATCAATGCCCGCCCAATTGCAATGCGTTGTTGTTCACCGCCGCTTGCGGTACCGGGCTTTCTATCCAATGTATGAGAAAGCTTAAGAAGTTCAGCCGTCTCCCCAACGCGTTTGGAAATCTCGGCCTTGCCCAACTTCATTTGTAAAAGTGGAAACTCAAGGTTTTCACGAATTGATAAATGGGGATAAAGGGCGAAAGTTTGGAAAACCATCGCAACGCCGCGATCCCTCATCGGACTATTCGTCATATCTTGACCATCAAGGAAGATAGATCCAGAATCGGGGGCTTCAATTCCACAAATTGTACGAAATGACGTCGTTTTACCACTGGCACTCGGCCCGAGAAGGGCAAAAAATTCGCCTTTTTCAACATCTAGATCTAAACCATCAACGGCTTTAACATCGCCAAAATGCTTGATCAGTCCTGTTACTTTCAGTGCCGACATATTCTTATTTCTCACAAACTTTGTTTAAATACTTAAAAAAGATCATCATGCCGCCCCACCAAATATCGAAAGTGGTTCGGGTGTACGATTTGATAAAATTGCGACAACATTCTTTGCCGTAAAAGCGCACATTTCCTGATATGTCTGTTTAGTCAGCGCAGCAACATGCGGGGTGATAAAACTATTCCTATGAGCAATTACAGGATGATTTTCCTCCGGCGGATCGCCATCAACCACATCAGCTGCATAAGCTGCAATATGGCCATCATCGAGATTTTTAAGCAGCGCGTTTTCATCCACTAATTCACCACGTGCGGTATTGATCAAAATTGCACCCGGCCTCATCAAAGACATCATTCTTTCATCGAACAGAGAACGCGTAACGTCATTCAGTGGGATATGTAGGGATACAACGTCACTTTCTGGAAGGTAGCGTTCTAAATTCGCGACAAGTCCGGAATGCCCTTGACCATCGCGCCCGCAAAATCTGATATTTTCAGAAAAGGCTCTGCAAAGTGCTGCCGTTTTTCTTCCAATCTTACCGCCACCAACTATACAAATATTTTTGCTTGCTAAATCGTTACCAGCAAATTCGTTTCGGCAATTCCAATTTCCGTTTTTAACTTCAGTACCTGTTAAAAATCCGTTTCTTACCGCGCTTAGCATCAGCATCAAGCTATGTTCCGCGACGGCAGTAGCATTGATCCCAGGCGCAAAAACAACAGGAATATCGTTGGATTTCGCTGCCGCAACATCTAGATTGTTAAGTCCTGCCCCACAACGGGCAATGACCTTCAAATTCGGACATTTTTGTATCAACTCTTTGTCAATTTGGCCAAGACCGCGGGTCACAATTGCCGTTATATCGCCAAAGGGAAGGTCATGTGCATGCGCGTCTGCAGAGGGAGACAGGTAAACCTGCGCCGCATCCTCGAGCATCGTCATTCCCAATTGATCAATGGTTTCCAACAACAATATTGTCATACTAAGCTGTTCCTCTTCGAGGATCATTACGGCCAGATTTGAATAGCTGATTGCCTTCTGCGGCATGAACCAATTCATCTTCAAATATGGCAGGGTCTATCTCATCCCCTTTTCGGCTCGCAATCTCCAAAAGATTTCCAGCAGGATCACGGACGAACATCTGCATGGTACCTGTTGGCAGGCGGCGGATTTTCCCCCAAGGTTCGTTGTCTATAGCCCCCGCGGCTTTGACGCGCCTAAATACAGCGTTAAAATCATCAACAACGATACAGAAATGTGCTCGATACGGTCGCGTATCCTTAAATTCATTCATATGAATTTGAGCGCCATTGGCAAACTTAAAAAATTGAGCAGGGAAATCCAGATCTGGAGTATCGTCGAGTTCCACGCCGAGCACACCGTTGTAAAACGCAACCCCCACCGCGAGATCATCAACGAGAATGTTTACGTGCTGCAACAACCAATTCTCAGACATATCCATAACCTTTTTCATCAAGCGAGCCCATCATTTCGCATACTCCGTGACAAAATCTGGATTTAGCGTAAGTCCCCAACCTTCACCCGTAGGCGGAGAAAAGGATCCGTCTACAGCATCAATATCCTCAACCACCAAATCCTTTAGAAGCGGATTAGCCCCTAAAGAAAATTCGATAATCCGTGAAGCTGGACTTGCGAAAGCTAAAGTTAATCCCGCAACAAATGAGAAGGCAGACCCCCAACAATGTGGCGCGAGTTCCAATTGGTTAGCGACAGCTAGGGCTGAAATCTTTATGCCTTCGGTGAGCCCGCCGCAGATTGCCATATCCGGTTGCAAAATATCAGCCGCTTCTCGGTCAATCAAATCTTGGAAGTCGAAACAGGTAAATTCGCTTTCACCCATAGAAATCGGCATCTTCGCGTCACGGCGAACAGAAGTCATTGCTTTGCGTGCATCTGCACTTACCGGCTCTTCAAACCAACGAAGATTAAGATCGACTGTTCGGCGGCAAAATTCCTGAGCTTCACTTGGGTTAAATGTCCCGTGAGCATCAACCATTATACCATAATCAGGCCCAAGAGCCTCCCTTGCAGCTTTTACTCTGGCGACACTGGCAGACACAGATCCATCCATCACGCCAACGCGCATTTTAACGGATTTAAACCCATGTTCTACGTAGGATCTAAGTTGCTCACCTATGGTATTGACATCTGCCCAGCCACCACTTGCATAAGCATCCATTTTCTCGCGGGCAGCTCCGCCCATCAGATCTAGAACAGGTGTCCCCATTCGTTTTCCAGCAAGATCCCATAACGCAAGATCAATGCCGCTCATGGCTGAGATCCAGATACCGCGTCTTCCAAGAACGTGAAAGGATCTACCTTCCGTTTCCCCGTAGCCGCTACGCGTACCGTTGTATAACAAACTCCAAAGTCTGCTAATTTGTCTGGAATTTTTACCTATCAGTTGTGGTTTGAATTCTTTCTCAATGATGGCAACTAGTGCCTCACAAGACCCTTGACTTCCAACCGCCGCTTTAGCCTCACCGTAGCCGACCATTCCGTTTTCAAGCGTAATTGTCACGAGCGCCATATCGAAACTGCTGATACGGCCAAAATCCGATACATGTTGTTTTTCATACGGGATTGGGCAACTGATCCATGTTGCCGTTACATCCGCAATATTTGATCCATAAATAGTCATTATGAAATCAAAGGTATGATGTGCTGGCAGGAGCGTTTGACCATTTCTGTGTAGAACTCTTCGCTGAGCAGGCTACTTCCGTGATCTTCAATAAATTTGAGTTGTTCAGGGGAGATATCTACTGGATTAGTTTCAACTTGATTTGGCCATTTCGATACTGGCGTTCTGTCAATCGGCGTCACGAACTCAAGCGTCATCGCGCCGTCATATCCAACTTCAGTTAGCGTTTTTACGATTTCCGACCAGTTAAGTTGTCCCATACCGGGTGGCATACGATTATTGTCGGCAACATGAAAATCAAACAGCATATCGCCGGCAGTACGAATAGCCTCCATAAAATCGACTTCTTCGATATTCATATGAAAAGCATCGAGACAAACACCGCAATTTGGTCCCACGTCCTTTGCGAGTGCGACGGCCTGATCAGCCCGATTTAGAAAGTATGTTTCGAAACGATTGAGCGGCTCAATGGCAATTTTTACGCCGAAACTCTCAGTCAGTTCATAGACTTCCTTAAGGCTGTCGACCACCCATTTCCATTCTTCTTCTGGAGATCCGTCAGGCGACACTTTACCAACCGTCGCGGGAACAACTGTAAGTTCGGTCCCTTCCAATTCATGGACCATCGTTGCGACACGCTTCATATAATCCACTGTAGCGGCTCGTTGAGCTTCGTCTTTCGCAGCGAGATTACGATCGCCGAGAGTTAGTGTGACCGACCCCCAACAAAACATATCGAGTTCTTTCAACAGTTTTCGTACATCACCCGTATCGTACTGATCTGGCTCACCACTAATTTCTATGCTTTGCAAACCGTATTTCTTGCCACGTCGTAATGTCGTTTCAACTGGTTCTGCTCTCATCCAGTTATGCGTTGAAAGATGCATTTCTCACTCCCAGGTATCTGAATATTATTTATTATTCGATTTCGTACGGTTGGCAGAAAAAAGAAATCAATCTCTCCTTCCCCCAAAGGAAAAAGCTACTTTTATCCGCCAACCACTTTGGTTTACCTAATTGGTCCAACCAATACAAGCGTTTCCTCCCAAAATAACGCATTTTCCTCACATAACAATATTCGAAATTCGTGTTAATCCATCAAATACAATAGTTTACTTGCTTTGTAATCGATTACATAATCATTACCCTAACGAATGTAATCGTATACATTCAAGCAATTTCTTTCCCATATCGAGAGAATCAAATATAAAAATGTTTTGAGAAACGAATTTTCTTTTACGTCAGATAGACTTAGCCAATGCCAAAAATTCGATATTGCAACCAGATTATAGACGGATAAGCAGCCAACCAAATCCAAAAAAAACGGTTTAGCCCTAACATGCAGGCATTTGAAAAATGAAAACACGCAGCGATAACCAATCCGGCAACTAATGTGGTTTGCGTGATTAATGTAAGCGGGAATATCAGTTCAAACAGTATTACCGCCCAAGACATGCTCCATAATAGTCCCGGTGAGTTTGCTAAGGATCTTAAGGCTTCACTGACGGGATAAGCAGAGAAGCTAAACACATCTTTAAGTGCAAGGCCATTCCGCCACTCCGGATTAATGATTTTCACCCAGCCTGAGATAAAATATGACAGCACGAGTTGCAGGGCGAGATATCCAAAGATGACTTCCTGCCATTGTAATATTGGGATGAAGTTCGCAAGACATAAGCAAGACAAAATGAGAAGGCTCATGCGGTCACTACCGCCGTTATACGGGCCTTGAAATCGATGTAAAATGAACAGCCCTAGCATGACGAGCGCAAGACAAACCCATGCCGTTTGGAAACCGAGCACCAAAAGGAGACTTAAAACTGCACGCGGTATAAATAACCGTTGCTCATTTTTTGGCGCGCGAAAATGCTCGACACTTTGCTGAAGAAACGCAAGGCCTAGCAGAATTTCAGTTATTCGAATTGCGAAATCCAGGCTCATTACTTGAAGCCTTCTATGTAATGATGAACCTTTGAACTATATGTAACTCGTTTATGAATTTCTTCGCCTTGCCTAACTAGAAACACCAATCTGAACTGCAAATATGGGGTTGATTGGACGTCCCTCCTCGCCTCATCCAGTTCGGCTCCAATTCGGTTAAGTATTTCACGCTCACTGTGCTCTGTCGGGTGAGCCATAAGCCGTTCAGCGCAACTCATTAGAAAGAGTTGTTCATTCCAGCGAGGATTCCAGAACATACGTTTCAGCATTAAGCTAATGGGGACGGTCAAAGGTCTTGGACGAAATTCTTGCCAATTAACAGGCGTCTCATCGGCCGTTCCCAGCAAGGTATATTCAATACGCGGTGACGGCGCAATTACATCGAAGAAACGCCACGAAGGGATTAATGCGGGTAAAAGCAGCTTTAAGGTATGCAGGACGGTTCCAACTGGTATGAAGCCCACTTATTCTTCCTTTAGCTGTTTTCGTAGTATTTTGATGCCCGGAACCCTAGGTGGGGAGATAGATTATATCAATATTGGTTGTGGAGAGATACAAATTCTATAAAAAAGCAGCTCCGAAGAACTGCTTTTTGTTTGCATGGTGTAGTTTCTACTTAAGCCATTGCTACTTTTCTCTTACGTCTCCACCCAACTAATCCCATAATAGCAAGACCCGCACCGTAAAGTGGAAGCGCCGCTGGCAACGGCACAGCCGACACTTGAGGTTCAGAATATGTGAGAGAAGCGACAGTACCAGTGCTTGGCGAACCACCTAATATGTAAACGCCTCTGGATGTTATAGAATTCAGTGGCATTTGAGGTAGTAAGTTATCTACCAAATTCATACTGATAGGCACATAAATTTGTAAAGCAAACAACGTCCCCCCTGTTGGAACTCCTATATTTCGATCGGCAAACCCAAATTGCATTAGATCAGGTCGACCGTCGTCATACCGATACAAGAGTTGATTATTCAATGAATAGGTAGACCCATTATAAGTAACACTGCTGTCAAAAAATGCGTCACGACTAAATTCACCGAGCGAACTAGTGGTGAAAGTCGCAGAAGTATTAATCCGCCAGTCCAATTGGAAGCGGTTTCCATCGCCTAATAAAATGTCTGCACTATGTATTGGAACAGCGCTTGCTGCGCCCACAGAACATACAGCACTGATAAGAGAAATTAGACCTATTAAAAGGAATTTACGTATCATCGAACACCCCCGAATTCAAAGAATATTATTCACTCAAATAATACACAAAGTAGATTTTTATAATCTATAACAATTAAAAACAGCTAATTGAAGAGTTATTTTCATATGCATACCAATTATAATTTCCTTGCACGTGATTGACGCATTACCTTCCAGAACATTCTACTATTTGATAGAATTGATAATTCATGACGCATATTGGACCTTGAATTTCTGAAGCACCGTTGAGAGCTCAGTGGCATCCGGTTGAAGATAGCGTCAGTAATTTCGTCCTCTTTCTAATTTGATGGAAATTTTGCGCTTGTATCTTCGGGGTCTAGGCGTGTCGTATTAGCGATAAAACTAACTGTATGATAATTTCCGCAAAGTGCGAAGATCTCCAACTGTTGTTCCAAATTCCAAGTATTTTGAAAAGTATCGTAATGCGGCAATTGAATTTGCGCGTTTGAACACAAATCATCGACACTTTTTAACAATAGTTGGTCTCGCTTCGTCCAGCAGTCGACAACAGGCGCAGATAAACGTGTTGCAGCAATTTGTTTATCATCTAATTCAGCTGCTTTTGAAAACGCTGAAACATGTACACCCCACTCATATTCACAATTGAGGTTAGCGGTTACGCGAAGTATGACAATCTCGCGCTCACGAATAGATAACGGACTTTCTTTATCAAGAAGACCAACGACACCTTTGCCTTTCAGAAACCTGTCGCTGTTTGCAAAAACCCGAAACAATTGGATAATATATCCATCTTTTCCTTTTGGATATTTCGCAAAGATAGCTGACGCCAATTCAGAAAAGGGCTCCTGCAGCGGCTTAAGAATATATTTCATAGTGCAACATCCGTATGCTATAAAAAATGTAGCAAAAAAATATGCTACAAAAATTGTAGCGTCAAGAAATTTGGATAATGAAGAGCATGTCAAAAGCCATAGAAGCTTCTACGCGGCGACCAATAATGCGCCTTATCGATGTGCTTGGTAAGCGCTGGTCATTAAGAATTATGTGGGAGTTGAAAGATCAACGAATGACGTTCCGAGAACTTCGCACAAAATGTGATGATGTATCGCCAAATAGTTTAAACAGTCGGCTTAAGGAGTTGAGGCTATTGAATTTACTGGATCACAACAGCGAAGGATATGGTTATACCAAATGGGGACACGAATTAGGTGAACAGCTAGTTGATTTAAATGATTGGTCAAAGGAATGGGGGCAATCTCTTTAACGGCCTTTTACGTACAACAGGCGCAAAACAGCTTCACCCACTGAGGTGCTGAAATGAGTTTCAAAACGTTTGTATGAGCCGATGGATCTATAATCCAATCAGTGAAGATATAAATCTATCCAAACCAGTATTCATTTGTGTGGAATCTATCAGTACTGGATTGAAGTGTGTTTAGCAGTTGGCGCTCCGCACAAAGCGAGTCACGGCAAATGGTTCCACCGGAAAGAACTAATGGGTATATGACTGATCGGAAACGCATTTCAATATTAGCTTAATTTACATGTCATTAGCTAATGATAGTAATCGCAAAGCTTGAGACAAAAACTACAAACGTGCAAAAAAGTAGTTTTCTGTTGCATAACAAGTCATTGATTTAATTGTATCATATAGCCTGAAAAACCAATGACGGCGAAGGTGTGCGCCTAGTTTGTTAGATTTATTATACTTTATTGCTAAAAATTTTTTCTACCTATATTTCTTTGGAATTCCACCGATACCAACTTCAGGAACCAATACTACCCACCTAATAGCCTTCTGTTTTCATCGAAATCAATGAGTAAATACTTTAATAAATACGCTACGAGTTATCTATAAGTGACTTCAATTAGTTTACTGTTATTGATGAGAGTACTGCCTACATTAGTAAAATCACGAAGATTTGAAAGTGAGATGGTCACAATTATTCTTCAATTTGAGCGTTTATCAAGTAGATATTCTGCCCTTCTGACAATATTCAGAGCGATATTCAAGATTTTCATCTCGTTGTTCTTCGACACAACTGATCACAGAGGCATTCTCTGTAAAAATTGACCGTGCTTACCAGTATCTGAAATAGAATGATAGTTAGCCACTTAATGGTGGGGTTTCGTCATCAGAAACAATCATATGACGCTTTATAACGGGAATTTGACTGGCAAAAAATAATGCGTTTAAAGCAAGGATCCCGTACACTCTAAAGGTGATCCATATGTCTGTAGTTGCGTTTAGGCGGACTATTTCATTGGTAATGGCAATAACGATCAGAAATAAACCTAAATTCCAAGATAGCGTGGCCCAGCCTTCATCTTCAAGCTCGACCATATCGCCAAAAGCAACTTTGAGTAAAGATTGCTTGAGTAGGACGCCACCCACTAAAATTATGCCGCACAAGCCGTTGGTAACGGAAACTTCAATTTTAATGAATTCCTCATCCCCCAGCCACAAAGTCAGTCCTCCGAAAATCAACACAAAAATAAGAGAGGCAGAGGCGATGACCGGAATTCTATGAACCATTTTCCATGAAACCAAAAAAGCCAAGGTGCAGGCGACAAGCAAAACACCAGTAGCAACAAAAATATCTTCCAATTCATCGACAATAAAAAAGAGGAGAAGAGGGCCAAAATCTATCAGCATTTTTAACAGAGTAGGCATCTGTTTCGGAACTGGCTTTGAAGTTTGGTTCATTGTAATTGTTCCGCTTCGTAAGTCTCATAGAGTTTGCTGGAGATAAACTGTAGTTTGATCATTTTCAAATAAACATGGCATCACAATGATACACCTTTAAGGTGTTTGTAAATATAATTTTTAATCAAAATGGTGTGGGATTGAGTTCGCGGGTCTCTTGTAAATGCAAGATACCCCATGGATCTAATGCATCGGTCCTGAGGGTAATCGTGAAATTGCGCCCACTCCAATCGTCGACAAAATACTCCAACGCAAAATTGCGCTTAGTTCCTAGCACCACGGAATCGAAAGCATCATTCTTGAAATAAAGAATGTTGTATTTTCTATAATGATCACATCAGTATGAAGCCATCCTTTGTAATGTCGTATGGGATGTAACTCATACCGTTCTGTTTATTGACAATATTTCTCTGGTTAAAACCAACGACACCCCATTCCCTGTCTTCTGCAATCAATATGTCAGCTGCCTCTAGAACGTTGTCATGCTCTTTACCAAAGAACGCAACAATGTCCCTACTATTGGCATACTCCTTGTTCATCTTGATGATTACTTGAGGATGCTTTGTGATGTCTGCTGTAGCAGGGGTAATTGGAAAAATTGACGACAGCTTATCATTAAGCATTTCAATTGACAGTAACCAACGGAGAAGTTCTGAACCACTGACACGAAATTGACACGCAAATTACTTACACAAACCGTGCGGGGGAAATAAGCGGGGTAACCGTGTGGGGATGTGACGTTGAAATTTACGGCAAGTCATTGATTTTAATGTATTATTCTGGATAAAAATCAATAACGGAGAAGGTGTCCGCTTAGAATGTACATTTTAAAGGTATTAGTAAGAAACAACACCTTTTATCCACAAAATAACCCACGAACTAAACTTGATTAATGTTTTAATTTTGATCCCCTTGGCTCGCATCTATAATCACCGAAAAATAAAAAGCTATTACAACTCTCATTTTACGACATAATCTCTTGAAAATTCGGGTCTAATTTTTTTTATCATTAAGGTTTCAAATAATTTTGGCGACAGCTTGTTTATCCAATAGGATAATTTTGACACTCGACCAATGGTCAGAAATCGACGCTTAGTTTTAATACCGGTTAGAATTTCTGCAGCAACAAAATCGGGACTTAATGGCTTCCCTGCAGTTTGGGTGGCAGATCCCGGCCTGGCTGTCGCCCCCTCTTTCTCACCGTCATTTTGTTGAGATGCGATAAAGGATGGACATACCGTCAACACATGGACGCCCGTCTCCGCTATCTCCGATCTCAAACTATCGAAGAAGCCCTGCATTGCGTGCTTGCTGGCGCTATAACCGCTTCGCCCATAAAGAGGGGAAAATCCTGCAACGCTTGAAATTGCAACGACAGTCCCGCTCCGCTCCATAATTGATGGAAGGGCTGCGGACGTCATATTGACAGCACCAAAGAAGTTAACCTCCATCACCTTTTGAATTGTTTGAGGTTTCATATCCTGAAACTTGCTGAAGTGGGTTATGCCTGCGTTATTAACAAGAATATCAATGTCTCCAACCTGTGTGGCCACGTCCAAACACTTCGCCTCGTCCGTGATGTCACATTGGAATGTGAGCAAGCCTTGAGGGGCCTTCTGAACCAGTTCATCAAGCCCGCTCAGGTCCAGATCAATGGCGGCCACACGGGCACCTGCATTTATCAATAACAGACAAAGGGCTTGGCCTAATCCGCCTCCAGCGCCGGTTACGAGAACAGTTTTCCCCTGAAAGATCATCAAGACTTCCTTTACATAGCTCGATTGTACGAACGAATGACGTTCAGCTTACCCATACTAATAACTGCCGCAGTTACGATCAGCATTCCACATATAAGGAGCCCCCATACGACCCCTAAATATTCCGACAAGATACCAGCCCCCAGCCCTGATAATGCCGGTGTGATCTGGCTGGTGATGGTGTACATGCCCATGACTCGCCCCCTCACTCCGGCTCCGGCTTCGGCTTGCAGGCCAGCGACGATCAAGCTCACAATCATGCCTCCTATAATTCCGGAAAACAGCAAAACCAATCCGGAAGTGATGGGTGTCGTAATCTGAGAGATCGCAACAATAGATGCACCGGCAATCATCGTACCGATGAGGATGGTCATGCCGTCGTGAACCCGGCGTTTCAAAATCATACAAAGCACGCCACCAATAATCAGAGCCAACGCTAAAACGCCAAGATAAGATCCACGTTCAATTTCATTTAAACTAAGCTCGGAGCTCGCTATACGGGGTAAAAGTACCTGCATGGGACCCATGAGCATGTAGGCAAGTACGGAGGCTAACAGAAGCTGAGACAAAATCGGTTTCGCCGCAACAGCATGTAGTCCTTCACGAATTTCAGCACTCACCTTCATCCGGACTTTGTCACTGCCTTGAGTAGGTACAAAAAACACCAGAATTGTTGCCAGAAAAAATCCAATAAATATTGAAATAAAGACACCCGACCATCCGAAACCCGAATGAGTATAAGCAATAAGGAGAGGCCCAAGGCCAAAGCCGACCATAGACAGAAGGTTCAGCAAAATTGTTGCGCCATGCAGAGATTTTTCCGGAACGATTTGCGCTAATGTTGCAAAACGTGCGGGCGCAATAAAAGACCAGCTACAGCCAGCAAGAAAAGCGCCGATGATAATCATCGATGCTTTCATCATCATATCACTAGCCAAATAATTGCCAAAAAAAAGAACTAGGGCACACAGCATAAAGGTAATCTGACTGAAAAGTATGAGCCGACCCGGCGCAAGGCGATCACAAAGAACACCGGCATACCATCCCAATATAATCGGCGGGCCAAAACACAAGCCGAACCCAACACCTGAAATCAGATCTGAGTTCAGTATGTCTTGGGAATACATAATCACAGAATAATTTACAGAATGACCGCAAAGAAAAGCCAGAAAGCTCGACACATAAAAAAGAAAAGCTCTGACAGTCATGAATTGGGTCCAAAGACCAGGGGGTCTTCGACATCGTCTTTTGCAAACAACCGAACACCCAATGATATCAGCAAGCCAGACACGATGTGCCACGTACCCCAGAAGGCCGCGATCAGTGCCATTCCAGCCTGTCCATCAAATTGGGAAAAGATAATGGCGATAGCCAACGACGAATTTTGTATACCAACTTCGATAGTTACAGCCCGGGTATCGCGCCCTTTCAATTTCGCAAATTTAGCAGTTCCGAAACCCAACGCCAAAGCGATGCCATTGTGAATAAGCACACACGTAAATAATAAGACGAAATACTGGGTGAAGGCATCCAAGTTTTTGAAAACCGCCACCCCGATAAAGACAAAGAGTACGACTACAGATACCCGACTCAAACCCTTATGGAGCTTCTGAGCTATTGTTGGAAATTTGTTAGCGACAATCTGCCCAAGAACCAAAGGCAAGGCCAACACGATAATCAAGGATTTAAAGATATCCAGACCGCTAACGTCAATTGCCCGCATTAATTCGGAGGATTCAGCATTGAAACTCGCCCAGAAAGCAAAATTGATGGGCATCATGAAAATTGCGATCAGACTGGAAAAGGCAGTCATGCTGATCGACAGAGCCACATTCCCGCGCGCCATATAGGTAATGAAGTTTGAAACGGCACCACCTGGGCAGGCCGCAACCAATATCATGCCGAGCTCTATCCCCACCGGTAGGTCAACCAACAGGGTCAAGACACACGTCACCGCAGGCAAAAGGAGAAACTGAGCGACCAGGCCAGCTACCGGGGCTTTAGGTTGACGAAAGACTCGTTTGAAATCTTCCACGCGTATGTCCAGCGCCAAGCCAAACACCATCACCGCCAACACTAAATTGAGGGTTATTTGCTGCCCCTGATCGTAGTCAATTTCGGCAAGTTCAATCATAGCTTACTCTCCCGTTTCGATACGAATGATTGTGGGCTGTCCATCTTCAATGTGCCAAGCAGGGAAACTGCCGTTTGACGTGTAGATAAACCCATCTTCGGCAATATCCACATCTCGGGTAAAGGTACGGCGGCGCGGCAATGGATAAATCTTCCATTTTTCAGACGCGATCTCGAAACGGATCATGGTATCCGACGCTGTCCCATTAATCCAAACTACGCCCCTATCACGATCCACATTCAGCGAATAGGGAGTTTCACTCCCCAGAGGTTCCGTCGGAAGATCGTATAGGGTGAACTTTTCGGATTTTGGTTCAAACTTTGCCAGTTTTCCTTCGGCAAAAACTGTTATCCACAAATTACCATCAGCATCTACTCTCATACGACGAGGGCTGACAAAAGGTGTTTTAAACAGAGTAACTTCATGGGTGTCTGGATTTACTCTTCCGATTTCGTCGCTATGAAGTCGTGTGAACCACACGTGGCCGTTCGGTGCTATATCGATACCATAGGGAAGCGGCAGACCACCTGATTGCGCGTCAATCGGCATTTTGTGAATGGGCACACCCCAGTTCGCCAACTTAAGCACAACCGGCAAGGCAAAAATCGTCACAGTTTCCTTCATCCCCCGCGTTGGAAGATCATAGAACCTGAAACTCTTGGATTTGCGGTCAAACATGGCGACCTGATTACTAACTGCCATGGTGAACCACACCCGATCCTTTTGGTCGATACGAACTGTATGAGGATAAAACCCATCGGGAAGATCATACAGGATGAACTCTTTCGTTTCCGGGGCAAATTCCACCAAACGACTGCTATCGGAGCCAGTCAAAAACAAATGCCCATCTATCGGGCTTTCATCAAGTGAATGCAATCCAACATAAGTACCGACACCCGGATAATTGCTCAACCGCCCCCCAATATTACCGCCTAGTTTGTCACCGGGGCGTTTGGGAATTTTGTGAGTTACGGTTTCATTGGTTTCTGGGTTCAGCTCGATCAAGTTATCCTGCAAATTGTCTCCCGCATAAACCAGACCACTGCTGGCCACAAATACATCATGCAATTGGGAAGAATTATCGCCCAGCGCCCATTCCTTGATCGTCGTCTTTTCAAGATGTGGCTGCCAAGGTTTAGTCGCTGGAACCAGTGACGGATTTGCGATCAGACGTTTGTGTTCTGCTTTTAACAATGCTGGAAGTTTTTCCTGAGCGCTAGAGCGCAGACGGGAGCCATAGCGTACCATGCGGTCGATTATTTTCTCCCACTCTTCTTCGGTGCGGTCAGCTTTGGTATGGGGAGTACCTTGCTGATGACAAAAACCGCATTGAAGTCGGAAATGATCTTTAAGATTTTCGTCCCCTAGATCAATGGCAGACAACCAAGCGTTGGCGGGTGTGTTTTCCGCAAGGGCCGCGACATCGGTTTCTAGTTTAATGGTCAATGATATATGGGTTTTCGATGCCGAGAGCATTACATCTACATCGACAAATCCCGGTTTCCTCAGCCGTAAATCCACGTCTATGTTGTCAGGAACATCCAGTACAGCGTTGCCGTCACCATCGGTGAAAACCGATATTTCAGGAAGAACCACGTGTTTACCGTCATTCTCCGGGATGGCTGTTACCATCACCAGTGATGCTGGCTTTCCCATGGCATCGGTAAGGGTAATCGTTTTTTCTTTGGCTTCAGCTGTAAATGCGATCAAAACAGACGCGAAATAAGCCCCAACTAAAAATCTTTTTTTCATTTTACTTCAAACTCCCAGCTAACGGTATCAAGCAGGCGATACTTGACCGTTGATTGACCCTGCCCTAATTGCATTCCTGTTTTGCGATCCAAGAGGGTTAGCTTGAAATCCGCCCTCAAGTTATTACTGCCGCAATCTTTTATGTAATCCACACTAATCCGATAAACGCCTATCTCAGCATTGGGGATATTCATTGTCTCTTCATACGGGGGGGACAGTGTCTCAACTGCTTGGCATCCTGTCATTGCCCCCATACGAACGCCGCTTCTGGCCTTACGATTTGCGAAATAGACGGTTTCGCCCGAAGGATCCGTCAGAAATAAATCCAGATCGACAGGCAAATCCCAGCTAAGCTGGACTGTCATTTCCAAGCCTTGCCCATTTTCTATTGGAACAGGATCGGCCTTAACGGACGAGTTAAAACCAATCACCAACAAAAGGACAAAAAGCAATTTCTTCACTTTTTCGCTCCTCCAAATCGTGCTTGGCGGAACAATTCAAAGGCTTCCCGTGTTGTTTTTTGTAAAGAAATTCCAAAATCATTCTTCAGACTTGAATTATCCAGCACCGGACGATATTGAAGAAATTTCACATGTTCAGGTCCCAGTTTTCCCAACCCCAATGACCGGACAAGACCGAGTGCTCCGCCAACTAATCCGGCTGGCAACGGCACATAAGGTTTTCCCAGCACTTTGGCAATTTCTCGCATGGGCATCGCCCCATCGCCGGCAAGGTTATAAATTCCTTCTTTCCTCTCCAGAATGCCTTTAACCATGCAAGACACTACATCCCTGTCCCATATGAAGACGAAAGAGCAATCTGAACCGGCAATACCAAGAATAAAAGGACGTTCAAAAATCGCCGTAATCTGGTTAGTTACATTTTCGCCAATAACCGAACCTGGTCGAAAAACGAGCTGTTTTAGTTGCGGATGTTTTTCTCGGTACTCAGCCAGTAATTCCTCAACCATGCGTTTGTGCCGCGAATAAGCAAAATCCTCATTGCCCCGCAAGGGGTCTGTTTCGCACAACCAATCGGGACTGTCAGCGTGATAGCCATAAGCGGCCCCGCTGCTGGTCACCACAATTTGCTCCACATTCGCAGCTAAGCAGCTATCGAGCACGTTTTTTGTTCCCAAAACATCGACGGAATATTCAAACTCAGGGTCCCCACCTGCACTCACAATGGATGCCAGATGAACGACCGCTTGGGGGCGTACGCGCTCCACCACCGCTTTAAACGCCGGGCTTCGAATATCTGCGGTTTCATACTCGACATGGGGTAGCCGATCTACGATTGGCAATTCGTAGATATCACAGGCAACGATCCGAATACTCCCATTCCCTTCCGCACTCAATCGTTTGCAGAGTTCCCGCCCAATATACCCACAGCCACCAGTGATCAGAATTGTTTTCATTTGGCTCACTTCAATAATGTAGTGCCTTCTCTTTTTTGTTTCGTTTCAGAAGGTCCTCTCGTATTCTTCTATCTTGAGGGAATATCTCTCATACGTCATTAACCAAGAGCGACAAACTATTGACCAAAAGTCTCACTCAAAAAACCGTATCTGCCAGTTACATTGATACACTTCTGGATGCTTTTGCCAGCAAGGGCAGTGGTGGCGTTGCACTTGACCGTGCATTTTTGCTTAAAAAATCTGGAATAGATCAAAACAATCTCAGTGATCCGGATGCCCGCCTACCGGTAGAAATTGTGACAAAGATATGGGAAACTGCAAAGGACGCTACTAACAATCCACTAATAGGCTTGCAGGTCGGAGAACATATCCGCCCTGGATCATTTAGTGTTTTAGGCCACCTTTTGATGACCTGCGCCACCTTGCGTGATGCACTTGAGCAAGCTTCCCGTTTTGCCGCTTTGGTAGGTGATAGCGGCAATTTTGACGTTTTATTTAACGGATCAGGCGCGGAATTAATCTACGATCTGTCTGAACATGACATTCCTTGCCGTAGAGAACGGATTGAAGCGATAATTGCCAGCTTGGTTGGTTTTTCGCGCTGGATCACTGGAGTTGATATTTTACCAACACGGATCACGTTTCGTCATTCGGTTCCAGACGAAATTCAAGCTTACATTACATTTTTCAAAGTTACTCCGGTATTTGGCGCTTCAACCAACAGCGTGTTTATCGACAAAAAATCCCTCGACCTTCCCTTGCAGCAGGCCAACCCAACCTTAGCCATATTACTCGATAGTCATGCAGAGAAAATCCTTGCACGCCTCACTGAAACTAATCCGTTCCTACTGCAATTACGCCAGACAGTTCTTAAAAACCTACCCCATGGCACTCCCGAACTTGAACAAACAGCTCAACTTTTGGGCACTACAGAAAGGTCTCTTCAGCGTAAGCTGACCGAAATGAACACCAGTTATCAAGAACAACTCAATAGCCTTCGCAAAGAAGCAGCCATTGCGTATCTACAAGCTGGAGAATATCCCCAAAGCGAAATCGCCTACCTATTAGGTTTTTCCGATCCAGCGAGCTTCAATCGAGCCTTCAAGAGATGGACTGGTATGCCGCCCGGCAGGTGGATGATCAAAGATAAGTAGTAGACGGCTGTAATCCCCTAATTAGAATTTTGCCCAAATAGTATTTAGCTAAAATATATTGATGCTCTTAAGACAGCCGTTAATGTGCTAGAAATTTTCTGTGAACTATAAAAATAAGGAATAAAAATGTTTGAAGATGTTGTCATTTGCGAGCCAGTCAGAACTCCAGTCGGTCGATTTGGCGGTCAGTTTAAAGACCTGCATGCACAAGAACTAGGGCGCACAGTCATAAGTGGATTACTTTCTCGGTGTGATGGCCTTGCAGAACGTGTTGAAGATATAATATTCGCTCAATGTTATCCCACAATGGATGCTCCTGCTATTGGTCGTGTCGTCGGTCTCGACGCAGGATTGCCGATAGGAATTGGCGGCTACCAGCTTGATCGCCGGTGTGGCTCAGGACTACAAGCCGTCATCAATGCGGTTATGCAAGTTGCAACAGGTGGATCCTCCTTGATTATTGCAGGCGGTGCGGAATCTATGTCCAATGCCCCTTTCTATTCGACGTCCGGCAGATGGGGTATCAAGGGATCCTCCTTGGAATTTCACGATGCGCTTGCACGTGGGAGAATTACAGCTGGCGGCTTAAACTTTCCAGTTCCGGGCGGTATGTTGGAGACAGCGGAAAATTTACGAGCAAGTCACAGTATCTCTCGAGAAGAGCAAGATATTTTCGCTGTGGAATCTCATCGCCGCGCCATAGCTGCACAGAGTGAGGGTCGTTTCGATGAAGAAATCATCCCAGTCACTGTATTAGGGCGCAAAGAAGATCGTATTTTCACCAAAGATGAACATCCCCGCCCTGAAGCCAACGTCGAGGGGTTAGCTAAATTAAGGCCAATCCTTGGAAAGAATGATCCAACGTCAACCGTCACTGCTGGAAATGCCAGTGGGCAAAATGATGGTGCATCCGCCTGCATAGTTACAACGAAAGCAATCGCCAATGAACTCGGCCTGAAAGCATATGGCAGGATGGTAAGCTGGGCCGTCGCTGGTGTTGGACCCGAAATAATGGGTATTGGCCCCGTGCCTGCAACTGCTAAAGCTCTTGAGAGGGCTGGTCTTTCACTAAAGGATATTGACCTAATTGAACTCAACGAAGCTTTTGCTGCTCAAGTTCTCGCTTGTACGAAAGACTGGGGTTTCGACAAATCTGATTTCGACCGAACTAACGTAAATGGGTCCGGGATATCTCTTGGCCATCCAGTTGGTGCGACGGGTGGACGTATCCTTGCGACCCTTCTTAGAGAAATGGGCAGGCGAGATGTTAAATACGGATTGGAGACAATGTGCATCGGTGGCGGACAAGGTCTGGCTGCTATTTTTGAGCGAGTTTAGCGTTGTAAGGACTACGTAGTTATTTATGTAAAGGGCGTTGCTCTCCAATAGCAGAGGTCACACGTTTGAATCGTGTCGGGTACGCGATATTCTTCAATAATTTAGATGATCACACCAGAAATTAGATGTCGCTCAAGGCACCGACATGGCACCTTGAGCGACATCTAATATGCATTATTGATGCGTAAAACTCACCTCGGTGAACATCACTGAATTATCCGCCGCTAGTCTGGTACATTGGCCAAAATAGTATGCCTTCGCAAATATCGAATGGAAATTTCCGGTCTCAGGTATAAAGTAGTGTCCACGTCAACAAGTATCGCCCCCTATTTTGGAGGCAGTCAATTCAAGTTAGGCCTTATCCATGCCCCACTTTGGCTGGTATTATCTGACATTCCTTTTGCCCCTGTCCGTAATCGCCGGGCTAGAAAGTGGCGGCATCGCGGTCTGGATGACACCGATTTGGGTCTTCGCAATAACGCCCGTGCTGGATTACGTTTTTGGCGAGAAGACAGGAAATGTTTTGGCGGAGTCGGAAGCAGATCGAACCCTGTCCTTTGGATATAATTTTGTCTTATGGGCCTGGCCTCCTGTTCAGCTTGCTATCCTTTACCAAGTAACGTTGTTTGTCATCGCACCCACATCAACAATGGCCGAGATTGTAGGCGCCACTCTATCAGTCGGGATCATGACTGGCGCTATCGGCATTACTTGGGCCCATGAATTATGCCATCGGACTAAATTGTTTGAACGGGTTCTCGCAGAAATCTTGTTGACATGTGTTGCTTATGCTCATTTTTCCATTGAACATGTATACGGGCATCATAAAAATGTTGCAACCCCCCGTGATCCGGCGTCCGCTCGGTATGGAGAAGGTTTCTACCGGTTCCTGCCCAGAACTATAATTGGAAGTTACCGCAACGCCTGGATTATTGAGAAACATCAATTGGCGAAAAAAAAACTTCCCTTCTGGCATTATAGAAACCGCATGCTGCGATATGGTGTGGTCCAAATCTTGCTTCTCTTCGGTATTTATGGGTTTGCTGGCGGCGTTGGTATTGGCTTCTATCTTGGGCAGGCGATTATTGCCATAATCTTACTTGAACTAATCAATTATCTCGAACATTACGGACTACAAAGACAAGCTGACAAGAACGGGAAATATGAACGAGTACAACCATGGCACAGCTGGAATTCCAGCCATGTTGTCTCAAATCTTTATTTGATCAACCTCGCCCGACATTCTGATCATCATTACAATGCCTCGCGGCGCTATCAGATATTGCGCCATTTTGAGAATGCGCCTCAGTTGCCGCTTGGATATGCTGCTTGGTTCCGTTTAATGAACCCCCGTGTTCAGCGCTGGCAAGAAAAATACTTGTTATAGAAACCACACGAACGGTGAACGAACGCAGTGTTTCTTGTTGTAAGTTATTTCGGCGTCATTGGGCTAGAAAATCCACTGATATCAGTACATAGCTGCATGCACAGCGGTTCTAAGTCATATTAGTGATTGGTGCTACCAGAGCAGACTATTTCTGGCTGACACGCTTTAATTTCAGATCATTCAAGTTTTTTGAGGAAGTACCGTGAATAATTAGGGGGGCGGGTGTTTTCTCTATAGGGGCTCCCCCCTTCGGTAATGTCAGCAATCAGGCGCTAACCGGTCTACATTTTACTCCAAAAAACAGGTCCGTTTAAGACCCTAAGCCGATCTTCGGAAAATTTCATGAATGACCGCAGCGCGGACAAAGCGACCACATTCAAATATCGGCCAATTGCTGAACTGGGCGATAAGGAGTCGTTCGCAACGTGGAACTTATACGAAAGCTTCGTAAGACTTTCGATTTTCCAATTCAGATCGCTACTCTTAGCGCTGCTCAGCGCCAACTGCCCAAATCCACCATTCTAGCGAAGCGTAAAAAACACTGACTGTGTGCCAGCCGCATAGACGCTGCATTTCGTGGTTGTAGTAGAACGGAGGATAAGTAAAATTTTCGGCCGGACCGGAATCCACTCAGTTTACATTTGGTCGTACATGCTCACTCCTGATCAAGAGATCGCACGAATTGCTTCACTTCTGACGGCCTCAAGCCCTTCCTCACCAAATGTCCCTCGGGCCAATACACGAAGCCCTATGACCGTCGATAATAGCGATTTTGAGGTTGGCTCAGGATCAACCGAGCTTGGAATCGTGCCATAACTTTGGCCCCGAAGGATAGTTTCTTTAAAAAAGTCTTCAAAACCAGCCAATGCTTTCGTCACCATATCTTTTACATCATCTGGCTGATTTGGCAGATCCAGAGCCGTGTTTACAAGAAGACAGCCTTTATGATCCTTGTCTGCCTGCGATTCTGCGACCAGTCCGTCGAATAATTCGACTATCGCGGCGTGGCCGTCCTCGACAGTACTAAGATACGAAAGTGTTTTTTGACGGTTTTGCTTGTCAAACGTTAACAAGGCCCGATCGAAGAGCGCTTTCTTATTGCCGAAGGCATTGTAAAGGCTGCCTTTATTGATCCCCATTGCTTTGGTTAGATCGGTGATCGACGTCGCCTCATAGCCCTTCCGCCAGAATACCACCATGGCCTCCTGTATTGCTGCATCTATATCGAAGCTTTTTTCCCAGGGCATTTTGTCTCTCTTTTGTTGCGCTCTATCACGATAGTCTTGTTTATACCGTACGTTCCAAAAAAAAGCAAATAAGTCTTGACCAATCAGTTTAAACAAATTAGATATGTTTATACCGATCGGTCAAGACTTATTTCACCTTAATGAATGGAACCTCCATGACGGACTTCACTACCCATACAGCCGCTTCTGCTCCCGACGCCTCCAGGCCATTTCTTGAAAAAGCCAAGAATGCCTACAGCTTCATTCCAAATCTTCTAGGCACCATGGCCGAAGCTCCGGCGCTGCTGGAAGGATACATGACGCTGGCTGGGATCTTCGACAAAACCAACCTTTCCGAGACCGAGCGCCAGATCATTCTACTGACGAACAACCGACTGAATGGTTGCGTCTATTGCATGGCGGCCCACACATCGATCTCGCAAATGGCAAACGTCCCAACAGACGTTATCGACGCACTCCGTAACAATACCCCAATTGCGGGCCCAAAGTTGGAAGCGCTTCGAAACTTTGCCACGGTCATTAATGAAAGTCGTGGATGGCCCACGGACGCGCAAGTCGAAACCTTCCTTGCTGCCGGATACAAACGGCAAACTGTGTTTGAGGTAATCGTTGGTACTAGCTTGAAAGTTATGTCGAATTACACAAACCACATTGCATCAACCGAACTTGATGAGGCCTTTGCACCTAACATTTGGACTGCACCAGCTGCTCAAGCTGCCGAATAAGAACAAGACTACCGTTTTCTTACTTCTATAAAAGAAAGTTACCCAATGAAAACCTCTATATCTGTCCTCACAACAGCCGTAACGGCCGCGTTCATGCTTTTGCCAGCTGTCAGTCTCTCTCAAGCGGCAACCCCTTATGATGGGTTCAAAGTTCCACCGGCGGAGATTTCTTCCGAATTTCCCTATCAGCATAAATTCGTCGAGGTCCACGGCTCGAATATGGCTTACATCGATGAAGGTGTAGGCGATCCAATCCTCTTCCTGCATGGTCAGCCGACATCGTCCTATCTTTGGCGTAATATTATACCGTTCGTGGAGAGCAAGGGCCGCATTATTGCCCCCGACAACATCGGCTTTGGTCAGTCGGATCAGCCCGAGTTAGACTATACCTTTGGTGACCACTACAAATACTTCGAAGCGTTCGTCGAACAACTGGGACTTAAAAACATTACACTGGTTGTTCACGACTGGGGATCGAGCCTGGGGCTGCATTATGCCACGCAACATCCAGAGAACATTAAAGGCATTGTGACAATGGAATCTCTGATAGCGCCGATCCTGCCCGCAGCCAGCCTTGATACGATGCCAGAAGCACTGGGTGAGTTCTTTCGCTACGTTCGCGACCCTGACAACGGACGTCGTATTCTGATTGAAGAGAACCAATGGTTGGTCGATGGCGGGTTCTTACAAGGTTTCATCAACCGCCCGTTAGCTAAAGAGGCACTGGACGTCTACCAAGAGCCTTTCCGGACCGAAAAATCCAGAATTCAGGTCAATCAATGGCCAAACGAGATCCCGATTGCGGGCGAACCGGCAGCAACAACTTCGATCATCGCCAACTATAACTCGTTTTTGGAAAAGACACATATTCCATGGTTGTTCCTCTACGCTTCACCTGGTGCAACGTCTCCTGAGGCCGCAGCTGACTATTGGGCAGCGCGCGCTCAGAATATTGAGACCGTCTATATTGGCAACGGCTTGCATTATGTGCAGGAAGATCAACCTTACGCCATCGGACGGGCAATCTCTGATTGGTATCGCCGTCTGGAAAAAAGTAACTAGCTTGACTTTTCGGGGCTGAGTAGATGACTGCTTGGCCCCAACTATACTAAGATAACCTAATATTTTGAAAGGCCACGCCATGCTCCTTAACACTCCAATCTGCGATTTTGGCTGGAAAGCTCCGGATTTCACGCTGATGGATCCTGATGGTAAAAGTTTTACCATGTCCAAGCACTTGGGCGACAAAGGGTTGCTCATCATGTTCTTGTGCAATCATTGTCCCTATGTTCAAGCAATTGCGGAACGATTGGCGGACGACGCCAATTGGCTAAAGACGAACGGTATCAATGTATTGGCTGTTATGTCGAACGATTACCGTAGTGTGCCCATCGACAACCCACCAAACATGAAAATATTTGCCGCTCATTTTGGTTGGGATTTTCCGTATCTGGTTGATGAAAACCAGTCAGTTGGCAAGGCTTACAATGCAGTGTGTACACCTGACTTCTTTGGCTTCAACAAACACGGTGACCTGCAGTATCGAGGACGCCTTGACGACGCTCGGATGGGAAATTCCAGTAACCGAAATAAAGAACTTGTGCAGGCCATGCTCCAAATTGCTGAAACGGAGCAAGGGCCACGCCAGCAAACCGCATCTGCTGGCTGCTCAATCAAGTGGAGGTAGAATTATGCGCCCACACTTAGGCAACTCCGCACAGCAGGAAAACCTTGGGCATCTGCTCCTCATCTAATTTGGCGAAGTAAATGGGACGGACAATTAGTTGACATTCGAACGGCGGTGAGAACACCAAATTATCCTTATTACAAAACCACCCGGATAAATGAAGAGAATGTCCCCATGCCACACATTTTGACTATTTTCAGCGGCAACAACATTGTTGAAGAGGACTCGTACCGGTCCTTCGTCGTAGCGGTCATGAATGCCGGCTCTAGGCCAGAAACGCTGGGCGTTGTTTTATGCTAACGTCAAACTAGGCTCGGTGCTGCCGTTCGTTACATTCGCCGAATGACCGGTATTGGCCCGTTTTTGACGTAAATACAGATACAGTACAACTTCCGTTACCTAGTGATAACCAGACCTTAATACCAAAGCGACGATGGCGACCGTGCCGCGTTATAGGCTGAAGACTTCATAGTCATGCGCATAGCAGAGGTAAGCAACGTTGTCGGCATCAAGAGCCAATTGGAACTCCTACCAGCCTGCATGCATTCCAGCTCGGTTAATTGCACTCAGCTTTTTTTGAGGAGGTACCTTGTATTAATAGGGGGTATGTATATTCAAATTCGGAGGCTCCCCCCTTCCTGATTTCAGAAACCAGGCGATAATCACAACATAAGTTTTGCTACTAAAAATAAATCCGGACCTGACCCAAGGCGGCCCTGTCCATGGTTAAAAATATCACCCAAAAACCTAAATATTTTTCTATCTAGGGCTTCATTCTTCGTGCTTGATGACTGTGCCGTTGTTCAATCAAAATTACCGACCGGACTGACAGATAATTGCGACAAGCCAACCTCATGCCGCCATATCTACAAGAAATAATCCCAGATCCGTTTGCCAACTGGTCCTAAGCTTCTGTTCGCTAGTTTGGTCAGGTATATGGGGAGTGAGAGATCACCTAAGGTGCTAAGTACTACGAGCTTTCCGCTATCTATTTCTCGTTCGACCAAGTGATGCGGAAGCCGTCCCCAGCCAAGGCCAGAGCAAATCAACTCTTTCTTTGCATGCAAGTCAGTAACGTACCATTTCAACGCGTCATCCAGTATTCCGACATCCGGGTTCTTTTCATCGGAGGATTTTACGATTACCTGAGGGTGCTGCGCCAAATCAGTTTCGGAAATATTCAAAGGATCATCTTTCAGGAGCTCACTGGAAATCACCAAAGGAATTTTCATTCTATCAATCTGCCGGTAGTCAATAAACACGCTCTTGCTAGGGGCACCAAAGATCGCAATGTCGACTTTTTCGGCTAGAAGAATTCGTTCGCCCGATGCGGTCTCAATTTCTAAATGCACAGTGGTCGCCGGAAAGTCAGCCTTCAAGGATTTTAATAATCCCGAAAGTTTTGCAATCGGAAAATGGCTGCTCACACCAAGCTTAAGTTCGACTTCATTTTCACCTTTCATATCCTGCACGAAGTCTTCGAATTTCTGCGCCTGCTTCAATAAATGCCGTATTTGTACCAGAAGGATTTTCCCGTCAGCCGTTAATTCTGGCCGATATTTTGAACGGTCAAATATTTGAATCTGGTAGAATTCTTCTACCTGCTTTACGGAGTAGGACACAGCGGATCGCGCTTTGTTCAGTTTCTCGCTGGCCTGCTGAAAGCTACCCACATCACAGATGATACTAACAGCGTTTAAATGTTCGAGATTTGTCATGGTCTAATTTTACGACCGTCTTGATCTAAAAGCTATGCTTTTTGTCGACAGAATTTAGTCGTAGTTATTTCTCAATATGAAATCACACGTACAAAGGAACACTTTATGAAAGTACTCATAGTCGGCGCCTCAGGCGTCATCGGCAGCGCGATCGTTAAAGCTCTCTCGGACAAGCATCAGGTTATTACGGCCAGCAGGTCCGCCGGTGACGTGAAAGTTGACCTTTCCAGTCCGGAATCCATTCACGCAATGTTTGACCAGATTGGCCAAGTTGACGCGATCATCTCTGCCGCTGGCGAGGCTGAAATCAAACCGTTAGATGCTTTAACAGATCTGGATTTTGACCGTGCATCTGGCATGCAGCTTATGGGACAGATCAACTTGTTTCGCTATGGCAGGAACAGCCTTACACCCGGCGGTTCGGTGACGCTGACGTCAGGCATCGCCAGCCAAATCAACTTTCAAGGCGCCGCCGCCATCGGCATGGCGTGTGCTGGACTTGAACGGTTCACGGATGCCGCGTCGCAAGAACTGACAGACATACGCCTGAACGTCGTGTCGCCAGTATCATATCGGCCACTGATACCGCAAAATCATATTTGGCCGCCCTAAACGGTACGATGAATGGCCAAACTCTGAGTACGCCTGAATACGCTTAGGCACTGACATCCAAGATCGGAAGTGCGGGCTAAAGTCGCCCGCCCTTCGATCAGACAAATATATCGGAGACCATCATGTCCAAATTTGAGAAACTTCAAACAACTCCTATCAAAATCGGAGTTTTTAGAACCCCCGACTCTGCGTTTGCGGATCTTCCCGACTATCCATTTGAACCGAATTACATCGAAGTGGACGGGATGCGGATGCATTATCTTGATGAAGGCCGCGAAAATGAAAAGACTATTTTCTTACTGCATGGCCAGCCTTCATGGAGCTATCTCTACCGCAAGATGGTTCCGATATTTGTCCGCGCTGGTTATCGCGTCATTGCACCAGACCTAATTGGCTTTGGTCGCTCCGATAAACCTATGAGCTCGGATGCACATTCTTATCAGGCGCATGTAAACTGGATGACGTCGTTTGTTCAACAACTAGGGATCAAAAACGCTACCGTGTTCATGCAGGACTGGGGTGGAATGATTGGGCTACGCATACTGGCGGAAAATCCCGACTGGGCGTCGCGCCTAGTCGTTGCCAATACCGCGCTGGGCAACGCTAAAGCTCCGTTTAAATACATTCTGCCGCGCATTCTCAAGGCTATGCGATTTTTTGCAGGCAACGCATCAATCGAGGATCTGACTGCCAAACAATCCTATGGCAATTGGGCAGGCTATTTTCTGCGATCCAAAAAGCTGGAATTCGGCAAAGTAATGCAGATCCTTACAACGTCCAAATTAGCTCCTGCCGAAATGGCAGCCTACGAGGCGCCATTTGCCGATCACCGCTCCTATGCTGGCCCCCGCAAGATGCCCCAAATTGTTGCGGCGCAGCAGGACGAAGGGCGGGCCGCTTGGGACAAGCTGGGACAAAGCAACAGGCCAGTTCTGACCCTGTTCAGTGACAAAGATCCTTTCCTGGCAGACACTGGAATTGACAAGCAGTTTCAAGCGCTTCCCGGTGCAGCGTCCCAACCGCATGAAACAATCACTAACGCATCACATTTCCTGCAAGAAGACAAAAGTATCGAAATTGCAGACAAGGTGCTGAATTGGCTAGAGAATACAGGTTATTGAGGCCGCAAAAGTAAGAATGGAGTAAATCCGTATCGCAGCTAGTTCCCGACACCGTCGAGCGGCCGATAAAGCGAGTGATTAGGAAAAATCAGATGAAAAAAACTGCAATCGTCACCGGAGCCAATACCGGACTCGGATATGAAACCGCGCGCGATCTTTATCAGCAAGGAATGCATGTTATCGTCGCGTGCCGAAATGCGGATAAGGGGCACGAAGCCATTGAACGCATTCGCGCCTCAGCACCGGATGCGGACGGTGGGCTAGAATATTCGCAGTTGAACCTGTCTTGTCTCGAGGACGTGAATGCCTTTGCCGATTGGGTGAACCGTCATCTGGATCACCTTGATCTTCTAATCAATAATGCGGGTGTCATGGCAACACCGCCAGCGCTTACCGATGATGGGTATGAAACTCAATTCGGGGTGAATTTCGTTGCGCATTTTGCCCTAACCGGAAGTTTGTTTCCGTTGCTGGAAAAAACGCTCGGCTCCCGTGTTGTTTCACTAAGCAGCAGGGTGCATCGCGGCGCGGCAATCGATTTTGGCAATTTCGCTCTCGAAAAACCCTATGATCCCTGGCGTGAATACGGGCAAAGTAAACTTGCAAACTTGATTTTTGCGATAGAATTCGACCGCTGCCTTCGCGCAAATAGTCGCCAACTTATGTCCTTGGCTGCACACCCCGGTATCAGCCGAACAAACTTGTTCCGCTACCAAGGTCAAATTCCGGACGGGATCAAATTTATGACGGCCGCAGAGGGGGCTGCTCCAACGATCATGGCCGCAACTTCGGACCTAGTGCAGGGTGGTCAGTATTTTGGGCCCGACGGTCCGGGAGAGGCCAGCGGCAAGCCAGCTTTGGCACGTGTCGATGCGGTGGCATCAGATGTGATGACAAATTCCAAACTCTGGCATTGGGCCGAAGAAGCCACTGGCGTTCACTATCCCTGATTGATGCGAGCTAAAGCCACTGCCAGCACGCTGCCAGGCAGAACTGGCGCCGTAAAATAGAGAAAAAATGAAGGAACTAAAAATGCAATCTAACTTTCCTGCCGCAACACTCCACGGTGAAATTCGAGAGATTTTTGAAGACGTATTCACCGTTACAGGCAGCGTCATGATGGTGCCGCAGGTGCAGATCAGTCGCAACATGATCATCCTTCGCGAAGGAGACGCGCTGACGCTGATCAGTACCGTTCGCTTGCATGACGACGGCCTGAAGGCACTAGACGCAATGGGGCGGGTCGAAAACATCGTCAAGCTTGGCGCCTATCACTTAGGTGCTCACAACGGTTTGGATGATCCGTTCTATAGCCACCGGTACGCCCCCAAATTATGGGCTTTGGACGGGATGGAGCACCACGACGGACTTGAAACAACTCATATCCTGCGTCCCGGAAGTAACATGCCGGTAAAGCAGGCTTCCTTGTTCACATATGACAGCTCCAAAATGCCGGAGGGAATGCTCTTGCTTGACAAAGAGGGTGGCATCTTAATCTCAGCCGACAGCTTACAAAATTGGGCTGAGGCCGATGAGTTTTTCAGCGAAATCGCGGCGGTAAGGATGCAACAGGCAGGTTTCATTCAGCCCGCAAATATCGGGCCGGAATGGCTGCGTGTGTGCCAACCAAAACCACAAGAGTTCGCTAAAGTGGCTGAACTGGATTTTACTCATCTCTTGCCCTCGCACGGAACACCCATTTTGAACACCGCGAAGGAAGAATTCAAAGCGACGTTCGCGAAACCGTCCGTCCTGAAAACTTAGCCTATACGGAATTCTCCTAGGAGGGTTTCCTCTAGCGCTAATCTAAGTATCGAAAGCACCATTGGTAGGCGTCAAGCATCAAATGAAGCTCTTGCCTGCAAGCATGCATTCCAAAGTGGTCAACTGCACTTAACATTTTTTGAGGAAGCACCCTATATATACAGGGGGGTGGGTATTTTGATTTGGTGGGGGACTCCCCCCTTGTTCAGCTTAGAATTCTGATAGACCCAGCAAAGTTTTTCGGCCTTAACAATTACCCAACCACCATCTGTTTGACACTCTCCGCCCCATACGGCTTCCCACTAACCGAATGATGGCCCAGATCCGCTAGCTCCTTAGCAATAACGCGCAGGTTCCGTCGCTTACCAGTTCTTGGACTTTTGCGGTATAAACGCTTGGCCTCTTTGATCACAATATTAGGCACGGGTTTGCGGCCTTCACAGCGGCCGGTCTCCATGCGCTTACGTTCGCGGGCTTTGCGCAGCTTCTCACCCAATGACGCTTTCTCAAATTGAGACACCGCGCCGAGTATCTGCCTGACCATGATTGCAGGTGCTTTACTGTCGACTATCCTAAGAACTTTGCTCCCTTCGATCACACGATCCACCTTGTGTTCCAGTTCAATAACCTTCTCTGTATAACCAAGGAGTGCACCACGAAGTGCTATTGGATCATTGAGGATGTCTTGAGGTTGCGTTACAGGTTGAGCATTGGCGTGTGATGCCATTTCATTGAAGCGGCGAATGTAGGCCATCTTGAAATCCATAGCCTTCTTCCCCGTGTAGGACATAACAAGAAGACTAAAGCCATCTTGTGTCATATCTTCTGAGGACTGCTTTCGGTTCCTCGCATCAACATAGAAAACCTGCCATAACATTGAGTTGAAGGCCGATGTGTCCAGATTTGCGCGGATTACATCTCGAATGTCCCTCAGTACATGACGATGTGTCTTGCCAAAGTACGCAGCAACATCCCTGCTATTGGCAAATAGTTCGTTGTTCTTAATGATAACGCGAGGGTGCTTTGATGTGTCGGCTGCTGTCGATGTGGTGAATGGGAGAGCAACAGCTTATCACTAAACCTATCAATTGATGGCAACTCACACAGTCAGCATGAACCGCTGACACGAATTTGACACGCAAGCAACCTACGCAGAACGTGTGGGGGAAGTGTGTGGGGTAAACCTGTGGGGAAGCAATTTTTCACTTAGCATTAAGCCATTGATTTTATTGCAATATTATGGCTAAAAAATCAATGGCGGAGAAGGTGTCCGCCCTACACATACTATTTTATTGATTTATTTATATATTCTAAATTCTACCCATATTCCTACCCATATTCATTTCTTTATTGAAATTATCTTTTTTTCTAACAATAGATCATAGCCTTGTGGTTCAAAACGAACTTCAGTCTTGCGGTTTCAGTTGAAAAGTCTTCGGGCCGTATTTCCTAATGCATTCAAGTGACTTTAAGTAACGCGCTGCATCATGGCTGTTGCCACTCTCAGGGTTCTCTGCGATACGAAGGTGCCGCTGAAGATATTCGAGGATTAAGAGATCTAACTTCAAGGCGGAATAGTTATTGCAGTTCGAAGAATGGGACCCAGCTCTGGCGCGGAGTTGATAGCGTCAAAACAAGGGCTTTATTGGCTTATCCAAATCCAACTATTTCGGTAAGGCGAGAAATGTTCCGCCATTTCTTTTTGACACTTCTCGCAGCAATATTGAAAAACGATTTGTCGCTCCGTGTGAAATAAAACCAATGCCATGTATTTTAGCTAGGGGCTTCCCTGTAATCCGATTTGTGTTTCTTTTCTGTAAATCATCAATGACCAAATCATAATCCGAGCCCGAATAATCATCTCCCAGGATATAAATCGACATGGATATACTCGGTTTCGCATAGCGTTTTAAGGCTACTTTTAGCCCCTCTACCGGGCTACTATTGGATGCACTTCCCCAATTTTGGAATGCTTTAAAGATGTTCTTCCTTCGATTGGCTGTATCTGGAATCCATTTTCCGGCGTAGGCCGATATCAAATGAATGCCGTTATCATTCATGATTTGGAAGCCCTTCACTTTCGGATGGATTGCCAACACGTTCTGCATCTCGTTGCTAACTCGAGGCCAAATTGCTTGCATACTTCCGGATGTATCTACAATAAACAGAACGTAATCACTATCAACCGGGATGCCACCAACTTCTTCATCACGCACAGCATTAGTTGTAGCTGGCCGAATGTTTGCCTTTTTGAGAGCGTCATCAACGAGCTCCAAACCTTCGAGATCATCTTTTGCGGCGTCATCAGCTTTGACCGCATTATTCAATTTGTCCCTCAAAATGCTTGTTTTGGTCTTCAACGCGGCCAATTCAGCAAATTTCTTCTCTATACTGTCATTCTGCTCGGTCACAGAAGAGTTTAAGCCTGCTATAGAGCGCTCTGTCGCAGTCATCTGCGACAAGATGTTCCGTGCATCCTCAATGGACGCTGTCGCCACATCTTCGGAGGTTCTCGAAATCAATACTAACAAAACAACAGCGCCGAACCCGCAAGAGATCAAATCAAGAAAAGAGAGACTGAATATCTCGAATTGTCGGTTTCTTCTCTTCACGGCCAGCTCACCGCAGGACTAATGAGCAGTCCCCCTGTGGTATAGGTCCATCCCCAGAATTCAGGAGCGGCTTCCGGATCACCCTCCAACGGTAGCAAGATAATATTCACTGGTTGCCCACCTCGCGGCCCGCTTTCCTGAACAGATTGACGGAACAATTTCACACGGCATTCACCAGATATTTTACTCGACGTCCCAATCAGCGATGAACAACTCGAAAACGGATTTAGACTTCGGTAATTGGATGTGCCGGCTGTCGGTAATCCATCGGTCACAATGTAGTAATTGGTGGGTGCAGGAGATAACTTTTTGGCTGATTGAAGGGCATTTTGAAGGTTTGTTGCATTCTCTGGCACGAGAGTGTCCAAACTTGCGAAGACTTTTGAGATGGCTCCAGTGTCAGCCCCTTGGAACCATCCATTAGGTCCAACTGATGTTGTCTTGTTGTTAAATCCAATCACTACCGCTTTTGATTGTTTCGGAATTCGGTTTGATAACCACCGTGCAATACGAACAGTTCGTTGCCACTTAGGCCCTTTTTTCTTTTCCGCATCGGTCCCAGATTTACGGAGAATGATATTTATGAGTTTTTCGTCAGTCATCGAGGCGCTCATATCAATGAGGAACACGATCCGCTTTCCTTCAACTTTCAGCCCCAACAAATAATTTTCTTCACCGACATTCTTATCTTCAATAACATCCTGCGTTTTTGCAATCGGTGTTTTTTCGATTTTATCTTTTAGTCCTTCAACCTCAGCTTTCTTGTTCGCAGTACTTTGACTAACATCCATAATCTGCTGATCGACTTGGCTCAACTGGCTATTGAGTGAGCTTGCTTGACTGTTCAAGTTCGCTTTTTCCTGTGTTTTTTTATCTAGCGTAGTTTGAAGCTGTTCTTCCTGCCTCTGTAATTCCTCCAAATCCGCCTGTAATGCCTCAAGATCCACAGGAACCTCTTCCGGCTGTACTTTAAGCAAGATCAAGACAAGGATCACAGCTCCCAATCCGCAGGACATGATGTCGAGGAATGCGAGGTTAAACCCTTCTGTTTGACGCTGGCGTCTCAGAGATCACCTAATTTACTTATCCGGTTCAACAAGAACTTCTCGCAATAGGCTTGGGTATCTACAATCTGGTTGTCCTGAAGCCTTTGAAGCTGATGCAATAAAAACATCAATAGAATGCTAATTACCAAAGCAACCAATGTTGAATTAAAGGCAACACCCAGGCTATTAGTCATCCCCGAGATATCGCCCGCCAAGGCCTGATCCGCTTGAGAAAGAGCGGCACCAATACCACGGACTGTTCCGATAAAGCCGATGGAAGGGATCGCCCAAATTAGGTAGCGGATCATTGAGTTTCCTGCCTCTTGGCGCAATGCTAAGGCGTCAACACTAGTCTCAATAGCATCTGAAGTATTTTGAACATCATCGGTTATGAGATATCGCCGTATGCTTGAAGTTAAAGTCTGAATAAGTGGAGAAGATCTAATTTTCACAGGAAGATTTTCGATTTTGGAAAGAATGCTGCTCAAGCCCTCCTCTTCTGCTCCACTAGTATCCAGTAAATCCACGTCATACAGATACCCATCTTTGACGATATTGAAACACCGGTCACCAATTAGAAAAATTCCCCACAACATCAAAATGAAGCAAATTTCTTGCTCCGCATCTTTCAAGATGATGATGAGATCCCGTGGTGCAGATGTTCCTGCTTGTTTTGACGCTTCCAGAATATGTTCAGCTTCAGGCCAAATATAACCGACATAAATCAAGTGAATAGCGAGAATGGAGAGGATTAGTATCCCCAAGCTTTTTGCCATATGTTTCATTTAGATATCCACGGGGAATGATACAGGAGAATTCAGATTGATTTTACTGCCCGTCTGAGCCACTGCATATTGAAGAGCAAAAGTAGCGATAGCCAATCCCAGCATAATTCCAATCCATTTTTTCAACTTATTTATTTTCATCGAAGCCTCCCCTCTTACAAATAACGAGCAACACGGAAGCCTACGTGCTTGCTGCCCTTATTACCAGCTTGGCGGAACGCTGGCCTAATCTCAGTCAAGTTCCCAGAGGACCAATTAGCCCCTTTGATGACATGTTTATTGCCAAATCGATCTCCAAGTGGATCCTTTAAAATAGTAGATTTACTCGGCGGTACTAAAGAGTAGAAATCATGGGTCCACTCACTCAAATTCCCGAACAAATCATATAACCCGGCTTTATCTTTGCCAAAACTACCGACAGGAGCAATTTTTACAAATCCATCGGTATAATTCGGAACGTAGAAACGAGTGGTGCCGTTTGCTGTCTCATCTGCAATATTTCCTGCATCCGCAGGAATAATAGATTTATCACCCCATGGAAATTTGGTTTGCCTGTTTCGACCAGCTTTTCTCGCAAGCCACTCCCATTCCGCTTCACTCGGCAGACGATACCCATTTGCACCAACTACAAACGACTTCAGTTTCCCGTTTACGAGTTTATAAAACTGTGACAGCCCTTCATTTTCACTCATCCAATTGCAAAACGTGACAGCGTCTAGCCAAGAAACATTGGATGCAGGTTGAGTTTTGGATCCACCGTTTGCTCCCTTTTTGAACAGTGCAAACTGATGTTCTGTAATCTCTTTTTCTCCGGCATAAAAATGCCGAGAAAACTCAACTTTTCGAATGAATTCATTCGCCCGCTGTCCCTTTTCATACCGAGGCGCACCAAGAGTGATTTTCTTTGGCTTAAACAAGAGCATCTGTCCGCCGACAGAATTCTGATAACTGTTTTTTGCTTCAGATCTCCGAGCGGATTGCACCGTTTTCAGTGAAACATTTATCGCAAGTGAGGTTTTACCGGATGGTTTGATTTGTTTTTGGACTGCACGATAACCAGTTGCTCTAAAATCTACTTTGTGAGTGATCGCAGGTAATCTTAACGTCAGCGGAGTGTTCCCCACTGGCTGGTCATTCACAAACACTGCAGATGACGGTGAAGAACGTAAAGTAATCTCACCAATTTCAGCCTTTAACTTGAAAGATATCTTTTGCATCTGACCCGGCTTGGCCTTTATTTTTTTCTCAGACGAAAAGTATCCCGCTTTCTCATATCGAAGGTAATAGGTTTTGTTCGCTAAAATAGATTGCTTGGCTCCAGGCCTGATCACTTTACCGCTTAACGTAAGCCGCCCACCCTGCGGGCTCACAGATGCCGCTGTAAAGGATTGCAGCAATTTCAATTTGTATGATCGTTGAATGTCAGCATTGCGATTGGTTATCGCGATTTTCTCACGAATGGTTTCATAACCATTTTTTCGAATTGAAACATCATAAAGCCCACCAACGAGTAACTTCGATATCGGATCAGCGCCTTGTTTGTCGCTATTGATAAACAACACTGCATCATGTGGCATTCGATTAATGGTCAAACGCCCTTGAACCGGAATAAATTCAAGCACTTTTTCAACAGTTTCACCACGACCGAGGTCGATATCAAAACTCTGTGGCTCATAGTATTTATGTGTCGCCGAAATCCGGTAATGACCCGCAGGTAGCGCAACGTCAAGAATGTCAGAGATAGCAACAGATTGATCGTTAATAAACCAAATAATATCTGATGAAGAGATTACTGTCTTTAGCTTCAATGTCGCCGGAAGTTCTGTCAGCTGTATCTCAAGATGCTCACCTTCGATATCTGGAGAAATATGGATAAGTTCCGTTTCAAATCCCACATTTGAAATCACGACCTCAGGATTCCGCGTGAAAGAGAAAAGTGTTCCATTCATGAAGAGAGCGAAACCGCTCGTCACTTCAAACGTTGCAGTTTTCGATATTTCGTTCGGTGTTACCCTTACACTCGTACCTTTTAGGAACACCGCGAATGCACCAACGAATACAACAACCGTCACTATAAGTGTGACGAGAGATAAATAAAACCGCTTTTGCTGAGCCGCTGCGTTTGAAATGTCTTGATTAAACTGGTTCATCAGAAATAACTTTTACCTGTATTGCCTTATCCGTTGTTTTGATTTGGATCGTTACAATTTTTGCTTTGAAACCCTCTCTTCTACCTTCAAACAAATAGATGCCGGGTTTAAGTTCTATTTGATATTTTAGTATTTTCCCAACTTGGCCAACTCCGCGCACAAAAATATGTGTGAGATTATCAGAAACAACTGTGACCTGAACGGGTTTATTACGAAGTGTTATTTGTTCAGTAAGAGTCGACAGTTGCTTATTTAGTGAGGGGCTGAGCGCTCCATATAAATCGGCATCATTGATAGCTTTTTGGGCTGCTCTAGAAATTTCGGGAGATGACAACCGGTTTGGGGCATCAAGATATTCAGAAATCAAAGCTTGATGGACAATAATTTTGGTCGACATATCTAACCCGCGAAGAACGTCACCATCTGACGGATCCAAAGCAGCTGCTTTTTCAAATGCAGCATGAGCAATTTTCCACTGATCAGCCTTGATGGCGTTCTCTGCTTTTTGACTAAAACCCGTAATCGCAATTTTCATTTTTAGATCGGTCAACTTACTTTCAAGCGACCGGATTTCTGATCGCAAGGGATAAATATTCCTAGCACGCAACAAAGCCTTTTTAAGATCTGGAAAATTCTCCTGTGACGCCGCCAACAAACCCGAAGAAACAGCTTGCTCGAATTCCCGTTCAGTCAATATCATTTCAATTTCAGAAACTCTGGCCTCATACTCTAAGCGAGTAGGATCTTGAATAAGTATTTCCTGTAATAACTGCTTTTCTTTCTGCAGATTATTTTCGATATTTGCAACCTTAGCGGCTTCCTTCAAATCAAGTAATTTGGGTAATTTTGAGATCCTTTTCTGAAGTGCTCTCGATTCCTCATCGTCACCTTTAAGGGTTAAGGCTCTGCTGATAGCTAACCTAGCATCCTCATATTGGTCGGCCTCATAGGCTGTTCTTGCAGCAATAAACTGTTCAGAAAATACTTGCTCGAACTCTGTTACAAAGTTGCTGGAATTCACTAATAATTCTTCCAAGTTTGTAATGGCGTTTTTTATATTGCCTGTGGCGATTTCATTAATGGCCGCTTCTTTCAAAGAAGTCATAGATGACGGTGCCTTCTCATTCCAAGCTCTGAAACCATCATTGGTGACGAAAGTTTCAAACTCGACCTCGTATCGTCCAAGAAGTTCCACGGCTATCTTGCGTAACTTAGTATCATCAACTTTGTCGGCGGACTGTGAAACCACTTTTGGAGATGGCGACCGAACTGGCAACTCAACGACCTTTGGCCTCTTTTTTAAAACAGTCTGTTTGGAAATAAGGATAGTGTTTTCTGGCTTTGAAATAAGCCAACTGTTTCCAGCCAACACGAAAGCAAGAGCACCGCCCATGAGAACAATAAGACCGACCAGCGACATCACTAGAAAATTTTGTTGTCTTCCCCGTGCAGCCTCAGCTAATTTTTTATCCAACATTTTTTATACTTTAGAGCTGTTTCAACGGTGTTTTTTCTTGCTCGTAAATCTCTTTTAGAAAGGCACGCCATTCCGCAAATTGTTTTACAGCATCTCCTGTTATTTCCTTGGTCTTATCTTCAAATTCGATAACTCGTGGGCCAAGATCAATGTCAATTGACTCACCAAGTTCTTCCAACGTTTCACGATGGAACTCTGCTTCTTTGCTTGATTTAAAACTGCTGGCAATCAATGCGGCCCCACCTACACCTGCGGCAACAGTCCCCAAATCTGTCCCAATATTGCTGCCATTCCCAGAACCTCCGGATGCAGCTAAACCAATCATAAGCGCTACAGCCAACACACCTAAGACAGCCTTTCCTGCTTGGGCATACTTTGCTGCCCGCATGGCTTTTACTTCTTCCATGCTTTGCTCTTGCCATGCAACGTAACTCTCGGACATTTTAGCATTAAATTCTTCATAGTGACTTTGCATATTATCGATATAAAGTTGATCGCGAATACGAACGGCTCGGATCCGTTTTAACATTGGATCATTGTCGCTAGGTAGACTGTTCAATTGAAAGCTTCCATCTTTTTCCGTGAGATGCTCTGCAAACGCGTCTTCAGAAAAATGCGCCGCAAATCTCATTTCTGTCAGTGATTGTAAAAGTGCCAGATCTGTATTGCTCTGACCTTTCAACAATTCGACAAGATCAGCAGCGGCCTCTTCAAAAACTGGTTGATATGGATCTTTATCTTTATTTCTTATATTCTTATAAAACTTTTCATGGACTTCGTGATCATAGTTTTCATTATACAAACGTTTCCCAGTGATATCCAAAACCTCGATATCTATTTCGACTTCTTCGCCGTTGGATTCGACTATTTTGCCAATAACATACAGATCTCCAGTGGCATTGGCATCGGGTGTCACCCTAACAGCACCAAATCGTCCGGTTTTTTCGATTTCTTCCTTAAGTTTTAAAGCAAAACGATTTGCCTCAGCTCTTCGAAGCTCAGGCCAAACCATTTCTTCTTCTTGTTCTTTATCTGTTGCGGGGATACCGGGATCAAACACGGGAACAACAATATCCAGTTTGACCTGTGAAGTATCTAACTCCTTCTGAATTACTTGCGCAACTTGAGAGGAAAATTTGGGCCCCACCCTTGTTGATTGGCCTGGAGTAACACAGCTGGTTAAGAAAAAACTCACGCAGACAATCCATACCAGGGATTTTTTAAATATCATTTTTTATTCTCCTGAGGGATGTCGTCTAATGTTGTTTAAGAGGAAGGCCTTTATACTTTCGATACTCATCCCAAAGGCGTTCTTTTTTGGCGGGATCAGTTTCGTTAATGGCAGCTTGCCGAATTTGCGCTTGTAAAACGCTATCGTTATCGGCTTTTGGAATATCTTCAGGAAGTTTTCCATTTGATTGCGGTGGTCGCGAAGCCGATGCAGTGTCTGCAGAACCACTCGCTTCCGTATTCCCAGCAGTTACAGTATTTGCAGGTGATGTCGCCTCAGTACCGGACACGTCTGATGCCGCCGACGAAGATGTTGCTCCTCCGCTGCTATTAGAACTGGCAGCAGAAGAACTATTCACAGACGTAACGCAACTATCGTACCTGTTCAGACTATTATTCAGCGCACGGTCCATTGCCGCTATTTTCTCCTGATGCGTAAGGCTTTCATCATCGGCATAATTTACAGAGTTATCCACGCAGTCATCGGCTCCCTTTTTGCCACCGCTATCGGCAAACGAATTCACAGGCATGATAATTGCCAAACCGAGGCAAATAATCTTAAGTAAACTATGAAAACGGTAAATCATGTAACACCTAAATTAAGAATTATACATACTGTAAAATCGCTAAGGTTATTATCTTAAACATATCTGCTCCTTGTCAACCAAATAGGCACGATCAAATTTCCGCCACAAATCCTTATTAGTCTGTATATATGAAGAAAATTAGACCCTCCACTCTCTTTGCCTGCATCCACTAGAGTTTCCTTGTGGCGGCTTTAATGATTACCAGTATAGCGACAGTGCAATCAGCTGAATATAAGTCAATCTACAATCCTCTCTACCTTGCTGCCAGTAAGGGCGACATCGTCTTGCTCAAGCGGCTTATAGACCAGAAAATCATTATCAATTCTGTAGTCATGACCCGTGAAGACAATATGTTTGCAACGAGAACTTGTGAGTTTTACTCCCCTCTTTATCAGACGGCTGCCAACGGGCATCTGGAAGCGACCAAATTATTGATTGGGGCCGGAGCTAATCTTGATAAAGGAAAATCCTGCTCTTCAATACTTATACGCGTAGTGGAAACACCCCTAACTATTGCAGCGAGAAACGGTCAACTGAAAATTGTGGAGTTGTTGCTCGACGCCGGTGCCAAAATCAACATCCGTTCAAGCGGTGGCGCGTTTAGTATCGGTATTAACCGCGCAAAAAACCCGGTCGATGAAGCTGTAAATGGAGGGTATGCTGACATTGCACGACTGTTACTTTCTCATAGTGGGAAGGCCGACTTCCGCAAATTCATAAAATTAGTCTCCCTTGGAGACTTATCCTTAGTGCACGCCTTCCTCGCAGCTGGATCTGGCGCCTGCACAACAGATCCTGTTAGTCAACAAAATGCCGGCGAAGTCGCTCTTAAAAAGGGCTACAAAAAGATTGCCGATTTTCTAAAACCACTTGTCGCGACATGCCCAAATGGTAAAGCGTCTTAGAACGCCAATTAACTTCTGTAAAATTGCAGGGAAACGCTTTTCACAGCCAATGCCGACTATTCTTTTAGCGAGATCGCACAGTCTCCCTTTCCATGGGCTGCCGGCCTTTATTCAAATCCAGCGCACGCTGTATGGACAGCTATAATGGACGACAAAACCACACTAAATAAACACCTAGCAAATCGTTTCAAAATCCCCCCACAATTGTTTTGTAAAAAACAATATTTTCAGTTGTTGCAGATTGTTTTCTCTTACCGATTTACAATGTTTCGCACCGTCGCAGGATGCCAGTCTCCTCCTCTCGCCGTTTGGATGCCTCTAGCGTTCAATGCTTGGGCAATCCCTCTATAAGTTTTTACCCCCGCGGCCTGTATCTCGTGGATGATAGGGACAACATTGTAGGCAAAGCGGTCGGCATTTCGGGTAAGCTGAACAACACCTACCTTGGAACCTTTCTCCGGATTAGGCGAACCAAGCTTTACCCCCCTCGCCTTCGCAGCTTGCAGAGCAACCTTTGTGCGTTGTGAAATCATTTCCCTTTCATGTTCAGCAACCGCCGCCAGAATGTGAATAGTCAGCTTGTTCGCTTCTGGCATGTCACAAGCGACGAAGTCCGCTTTGCTGTCCATAAGGTTTGCGATGAAGGCAACGTTTCTCGATAGACGGTCCAGTTTCGCAATAACCAAACGAGCTTTACGCTTCTTACAAAGGGCGAGTGCTTTGAGCAGTTCTGGTCTGTCAGCTTTCTTTCCGGATTCAATCTCTGTGAATTCTTCCAGAGGAACAATATTGCCGATGAAGTCAGACACCGCGTTTTGCTGAGCTTCCAGACCTAAACCGCTCCTGCCCTGCTTGTCTGTTGATACGCGATAATAGGTTACATATTCGACCATTCTGCACCTCTGTATAAATTGCATACCAACGTATGGTTTATATACACATAGGAATTAGTAGACAGATATCAATATTTCATCAGATACAGGTAGAATTGAAACTGCGAAGTGCTACTATTTCTTAGATCTACTACCAAAACACCTGCTGTGGGCTAACATCACAATAAACAGCATTTGATCGTCACGCGTCGGCTCGGTTTTATTTTACAATATGCCATACACCAGATAATTCGAATCGATCATTAACGAACAGTATCGACACAACAGAGCTTGATTGATTTATACCAACTAAAAATGAGTATAAATATTCCGCTATTCTCACTTAGCTTGCCAAACGATACCCTCTTAGGTAGTCTACCTTTGGAGAGTAACTACTAATTGAAGCATGGGGAGTAATCAGATGAGATATGTGTGGGTATTAGCTCTTTTCCCGTTATTGGCCCTGACAGGGTGTGAATCTGGCTGGGCTGGGAACTCCTTATCTCAAATTTGTGAAGCAAGAAAGTTGGAATACGAACGACTTGGAGGAAAAGACAATCCAAACCTCCAGACAGAAGAGGCCTTACGTCAAAGATCAGTTTGTAATTACTAGTGTGACAACAATAAAAACACTTTAAGTATCAGATACCTATAATAAGTTCTCCAAAAACGCCGGTCAAATAGGGCGGATTTGAAGATCACAAAAACTTTTTGATGGCCCTCATTCTTGTGTGAGGGTTATGGAGAGAAGGAAAAGGACGTTTGGTTTTTATACATATAGGAATTAGTAAACACATATCAGCACTGTGAAGGGTCGGGGTATTTTGAAAAATCTCATTTTGTGGACAACTAAATGTATCTACCACACGGTATAGAACGCGTAAAACGCAGTGCTTTTTCAAAGACACAAACAGTTAATCAGATTTATCTATTAGCCAATCCAAAGTTTTATTATTCGATTTAGGCAGTATTCTTCTGCAATTCCATAGGATTACAGAACTCTAATTTTCTTTCCGTTCTTCTTATTAAGACAATCACTTATGGTACTCTCAATTAATTGGGTTCTAATTCAATCCAGACTGTCCTGAGCATCGCCGTGCCCCTGATCTGCAGCAAGCGTGTACCACTTGATGGCTTGCGTGGAATCCTATAGAGCGCACTGTTCATTTTTATACATTACACCCAGATTGAACCGTGCAAAGGCCTCCCCTTGTTCAACATCCGCCACTGAATCTAAGTGGAAGTATAAATCCTCTTCGCCGAGTCCAGTTTCACAAAGACTGCTCCCAGCTGGCGCTAATTCAACGACGAATTCGGAATATCACTTCGGTCTATTGAAACACCGCATTCAAAAAGTCCTGAACTGTCTTAGGCACAAGGTCTAGCGGATGATCACCGCCTAAAGTCGCCCACCCGCTTGTTGCGCTGGCCGTTGTCGATGCAACCTTTTTTCCGGTAATCGCTTCGTAAATAACATAATTCATAGTGATCTTATCAGAGAGCCCGCTCCACTCCGTTGCTCTATCTTCCCAATGGAGGATTTTCGTATAAAACAAGTAAGTAGCATCAACGTTTACTGCTCTAATTTTTGCTCCCTCGATGGTCTCAACACTATCTGCGACGACAACCTCAACCCCCTTTTTGCTAAGCTCTGCAGAAATAGCTGAACTGGTCATTTTTCCTGATCCGACATAGTTCGTATTGCCGTAAACACCGTCTTTTGGTTGAGTGATATAGAACTTACTCTCCGCAGCAATTTTTGTAGCCGGTTTTTTAATAGCAGTTGCGCCATAGCTATTCGCACATCCAGAGAGTATCCCAATACACAGAAATAGCGGGATTGTTTTTACATTTGAAAATTTCATAATCTTTTCGAACTTCCCCATTGTAAAAGCGACAAGCATTAGTTTATTTTTCATTATTTTCCCTTGCAGACTAATTTTTGATGGAACGTACAATCAATTGAAGTTGTTTGGAAAGCTCATTGTTGCAATTGCTTGAACGTAGATTTTCTAAGGAACATGAATGCTCAGTAATCTTACCTAGAAACCTTTGTATTTACCCTCAACACATTCACCGGCAAGTTGTTTATTCAAGCGACATTTATTTTCAACCCAAACTTGTATAAATAATTTTGGTAGAGTAATTTCGCATCTTGAGCAATTTTTAAGGGTGATAAAACAGATGATTAAAACGTTTCTATTTGGCTTGTTTGTACTTTCTTTTTATAGCGTTCCGTCACTTGGCAATGCAGACGAATTAAGTGACCTAGAAAACAGGGTCAAATTCCTAAAAGAAATGAAGGTGATTGAAGCCAATATAAGCACGTTACAGAATCAAAAGAAAATACTCATGGAAAAGTACAATATAAAATCAAACACTACTACAATACAAACTGTTAATGTCCCAAAAATGAATGGCGATTATACCGGCAATTGGGAAATGACGATGAAGAGTGGCGATGGTCTTTGCCAACAATTTGGCAATGCCTACGATGTCAAAATCAAAAATAACATTCTGACGGCGGCTGCGCCTCACCAAATGGCCGGCGTCTTTTATGTAAAAGCGAAGGTTTCTGTTGATGGCCAAATCAAAGGAAAGGCTTCTGGAAATATTAGCGACCCGGCAATAGCGTCTGGCAAAATCAACGGCAAGACAGGTGTTGTGAAATTTACGCTTGATGGGCGTGAAAATTGCTCGGTAACCTGGGATATTAAGAAAATGTCATAGCGACCGCACGTACTATCTATCGCCAAACTCCGTTCAGGCCTTTCAATGTTTCTGTTGCTTTGGTAATCAAATTGAAAGCGCTTGAGCGACTTGCTTGGGACTTGTAAAATTCCAATATTTCACGCGACATAAATAGGAATTTAGTGACATACCAACAGCCTCACACTAACTTTCTACTATTTTAGTGTGAATTCCTCGCGTAGTGGGACCGAAAAAACCTTCCGCCGTCTCGCGTGCGTGCGCCAACCGGACTGAAAACTCATTCAGATAACAGATTCTGAATTTTTACTATTGTATCTAGCGCAGCATAACCGGCGCCAGTTCACACAATACCCTTATTAGAATAGCTCAGCTTTCCCCAATCTCTTTGAACGGGGTTGTATCCTGTTGCAAATGTCATAAATCCGTCTGCGCCGTGGCTGGCTGCGTCGTGACGAGGGCCGTCTTTAAACACACCCTTACTGTCATTCCATTCTTTCCGGTAATTATCCAAATGGCGGACGCCCTGAGCGCATTTCGTTTCATCGAACCAGCAACTTGAAAGATTGCCTCTGGCTGCTTCGATTGCATCCAACTTATCGTCAACGCGCTTTACCACTTCAAAGGTAATGCCGAGCGATTTTGCAGCCTCAAGCCTGCTGGTGCCTGTTCCTAGCTCTCTGACAGATAGATCATGCGGACCATAATGCTTATCATAGGTATAGCCTCTGTCATTCAGCATATTTTTGTAGTGGGCAAATCCCTCGCCAGAATTTTCGTAATAATCAATGAAACGGTTTTCCATGCCGACGCGTTGGTGGAACCAGATGGTCATTGAATCATTCATCCCCAAGTCCCAGAAAGTATTAACGGCAATACTCGCCTCATAAGGCACTCGGCAAATCTGGTTATTCTTCCGGATCAATGCCATTTGCTTGGCGAAATACGCCCCTTCAATGGATGCCTCGAAAGCCTCATCAGCCGTAGTCGGAAATTCTCGTTTCATGTCGTCGCCTTGCTCTTCAGCTTTACGCTTGTACCAATTCATTTGCGCTTGCGTTAATTCAAACTGATTTAGATATTTTTGTGTTTCGGTGGGGATGATGGTTTTGACGTCGATGCTATATCGCGGGTCTTGATTCCAACTGTAGAAATGAAACTTGAAATCCATACGGGTCATCTCTGCTCCAGTATCATCCATCTGCCGGGCCCGCCTTACGATTTCAAAGAACTCACCGTCCTGTCCTTCCGCCGTGCTTTCTATCCAACACAATGAGTTCTCATGCAGTGTGTTCAATGCACCAGCTTTGATCTCTCGGGCCTTGTCGGGATATTTAGCCGATATCTTGCCGTATTCTGAAATATGCAGAAGCTGATAGGTGCCAGATCGTAAGCTTGTACCAACTCGTATGCTGGACCCGTTGGCAAAAACAAGATGCTTGGCACTGTCCGCAGTTGCCGGGTTTACCTCTCGGAATTCTTCATCCATATGCTCGTAGGCGAACTTGATTTTCTTGGTAAAAAAGTCCTCTGCGTCCTCACGATTATGGGCAATAATACCAGCCTGGATGTTGTTCATGAACATGCAGCAATCCAGAATATAGATTTGAATAAAAGTGGTGAACCCCAACTGACGGGCTTTAAGGATCACGTTCTTATCGTGCATGTTGTCCAACAAGTCTTTTTGTGCCCAGTTCAGCTTAAACCGCACTTCCTTGCCCTGTTCATTCAGGATTGTGTAGAGGTTGTTTAATCGCCACTCTCTGTCCTGGAGTGAGTTATCAGCCGAGGATTTTAGACTGCTCATTTATTCTTTCCATCAGCACAGACAACTCGGAACTTTTGATTTCGGCTTTGATTTCAGTCGGGATAACTTTTCCAACCAATGATAAAAACGCCCTCGGATCTGTCTTGGATAACGTCAACAAATAGTCTTTTCCGCCAGCTTCAAAGAAAGCATCCTGAATTTCTTTCTTGATGTTGCCGTTAATCCTATTCAACGAACCCTTTTTCCTGCCCCCAGTTTTGGGTTGTCCTTTTGGCCTGCCAACCATTTCTATACTTTCTGTCTTAGATACTTCGATGACGGTCGAAGTATATCAGTTTATTCGGAAGTTAACAAGGGTGCGTAGCTAAATCCACGAGCGGTAATTGCAGACGAGAAGAGTCTGCTTACTGTATAAATGCGGACATAAATGTGGGACGATTGAATGGTCTCTTTTGTGCCAGCAGCGGACATTGATCTAGCAAAGTATTTCTCGCGATCCAGCCGTTAGTATTAGTTAATTTCTTTGTTTGATAAGTCACTACCCTAAGTCGGCATCGATTGGACAATCAGTTGTTGCAGACGACGGTTTCGAACCCATATTGCTCTTAGCGGAATTCTAGCTGATTTGCAGGTTAGGAAGGAGCAAACAAGCTTGCTGAGAGCTCACGCATTTCTGCCACGCTCCACAATGCATTAAATGTCTTGTAATCTCAGACGTCTACTGATTGCTGTTGAGATAAAACTCGCTTTCTTAGTGGGCTGACAAGCTTTGCTTTTTGGCTTGCTATCGCGGGCAGACTCTCTATCGAGAGTTTTTCTCCAAGAATTACGACGCTCCATAGAAGGCCCGCTAAAACGACCGTATAGGCTTTTTGGCTGGCAAATACGGAGCCAGCCGAAGTAACCAGTTTCAACAGTAAGAAATATGCCGTTGCATCGGCGAGTGAAAATAATAGTATTGTATAGTGAAACGGGCCGACAGGCTCTGAGGGGAAAACGATCCCACCCTCAAAAAACGATATGAAGATGAAGATAATAGACGCCAGTACCATAACGTATACTTGCGCATTTAGAGCGCTTGAAAAACTTTTGAAGTAGCTCCCGACCATTAGGTTTTTTATTGCATAAGCAAGAGGAACAAATACCGCTAACCCAATCCAGAAGATATCGCCAAATGCTTCATTTTGATGAAAATCAGGCAGGAAAATCCAGATACATCCTGCCAACGCAATCAAAATTCCACTGAGTTTTCGTACTGTTACTGAAGCAAGGCCACTTATCGCTGCGAATATAGCGGCGGCCACAGCTTCAAGTACCATGATGAGTGACATGGCAATCCCTGAAATGTGACCAGAAACGAAAAGAAGCAAATATATCGGTATAACTGTTCCAACCACACTCCAAACCACAATTTTCCTCATTGAATCTATAGAAAAATCGAATTCAAATCGGCGATTGAATATGAAACAAGCAATCAGCAAAAAGAGGGTCGTTAACGAAGATGTGAAGAACGCTAAATTTGATACAGAATAGTTCGAGGTACTCAGTAGATTGCTCAAAACTGGCCTTAATCCAAAGCAAAGTCCTACTATCAATAGCAAAAATATCCCTTTGAGTGTGACAATCTGCTGACGCGAATGTTGAAAACGATTATAGACATCAATCGATTTATTCACAAAAACATATGCTAGATGACCAATTGCGTCTTTTCTTTCCGCAATGTCGATAATATCCAGTTTTTTTGGATTTAAATCATCTTGGTCGAGATATGCGGCTGCTTTTGCTAAACGATCCAACTGCAGTAAAGTGTCTTTATCTCTGTCTTGAAGACGTTTTCGCTCTAAGCATGCATCTAACCGCGCTTCCAACAATTCAATATTGAACTCAGTTGGCAAAAAGTCTTCTGCGCCCAATTTTATGGCTTGAACAATATCACCCATCGCCTCAGATGACGAAATGACGATAACAGGTATATCTCTAAATTGTTTGTCGGATTTCAGATATGTTAATACTTCGAAGCCGCCCATTACGGGCATATAGATATCCAATAAAATCAAATCAAAACATTGAGATTTGATGACGTCCAATGCTTCGTTTCCATCACCAATGACGGTAACGGTATGCCCAAGTTGCTTGACTGCCATCGACATTTTCAATCGTTTTGTTTGGCTGTCATCTACAATCAGGATGTGACCGTGCTTAGCAAGTATATTTATCGACACCGTCATCTAGCGATCCGTCCTCCACATTTCTCTATTACGGCACACAACTATGTTCACCCTTCATTGAGCTCGGCGTATAGTACCTCTAACTTTACGATGCCTTTTTTGTATTCAGCGTTAATTTCATTGATCATGACCTCGCAGTTTTCGAAATTCGACGCTTTACATTTCGCTTCAAGCTCGGCGCTTAATTTGCCAACATTTTGAATGCCGAAATCTTTGGTGTTTGATTTCAAAGTATGAGCAGCACGGCGTATTTTCTCAAAATTTGAGGATTTTGCACCTTCCATCATAGCATCTAACAACGAGGGTCCATCCAATAAGAAACAATCGATAAGTTCCCTTAAAGAGTCTAGGTCTCCGCCAATTAACTCAAGGAGTTCCATTAATTTCTGTTTATCCACCACTTCCGTTTGATAATCCATACGTCCCCCTAGCTAGTATCCAATTCATGGCTTTTTTCATGTTTTGCGTTACGTAAGTTTGAGGCGATCTTGATCCCATCCATCAACGCGTCCATACGCATAGGTTTACTAATATATCCATCCATCCCAGCTTCCATATATGCTTCACGATCGCCAGTCATGGCATTTGCGGTCATGGCTATGATATGGACATTTGCGCCTTCACCATCGAATTTGCGAATTCTTTGTGTCGTTTCACACCCGTCCATATCCGGCATTTCAATATCCATCAAAACAAGATCAAATGTTCGCTGCTTCAACACTTCTAGTGCATTAGCACCATCAACTGCGAGGTGTGGATCATAACCCAATTTTTTTAAAACCATGCTACCCAGCTTGCGGTTTGTCGCATTGTCATCGACCAAAAGGATATTAAGCGGGTAGCGCTTTGCCACATCTTCGCCAAAGGCCTTTTTTTGCTTTTGGGATACATTTTGTTTTCTATTTTCACTGGCTGAAAATGTATCAACCAAAGCATCGAGTAACGGTGAAGGTTTTAGTGGAGAGGATAAATGTGCAGATATCTTTGGATGAGAAAATTCTATTTCGTTTCGGCCAAACAATGTTTCATTCGAACTCAGTAAGATTATTGGAAGGTTGGGCAAATTCTGTTGGGAACGAATTTCTTCAATTCGCGAGAAACAGGTCTTTGTCCATATGCCATCATCAATAATTGCCACATCACAAACATTAATTTTATCAGAAAGAGAGTGCAATTCTAAGTCTGCTGAAGCGCAGTAAGTGACATGTATACCCCACTTTTCAGCGTGTAATTTGACGACCTTTCGCAGCATTTCATTATCATTCACAAATAACAATTTTTTGTCAAACAGAGTGGGATTTTCTATTGCTAATTGGTCTGTGATTTTGTGCAGAAGTGCGGGGACGCGAATTTTGAAATAAAATGCTGTGCCCTCACCAATATTACTTTCAACATGGACATTTCCTTCCATAAGCTCGACAAGGCTTTTGCTGATTGCAAGCCCAAGACCCGTTCCGCCATATTTCCGCGTGGTTGAAGCATCCACTTGGCTGAAAGAGTGAAATAGCCGACTAATTTTGTCTTCTGGGATACCGATACCTGTATCTTTGATACAGAAAATAAATTCACAAATCCCGTCATATTGTTCAGCGGGGACGGTAACTGTTTGAGCCCGCTCACTTCGCACTAAATCAACGGACAATACGATTTCCCCATGATCTGTGAATTTTATTGCGTTACTTAGAAAGTTAATCAAAATCTGTCGCAACCTGCCACTATCGGCAAAAATTGTGCGCGGTATATCTGGGTCCATTATGTAAACAAGGTTTAAGCTCTTTTCTGCTGCTTTTATGTTTATTAAATCCAGAACGTTCTCAACACACTCCCTTAAATCCATACGCCTTGGGTCCAGTTCCAATTTGCCTGCCTCGACCTTTGAGAAATCGAGAATGTCATTGATAATTGTAAGCAAGGATTCTGCGCTATTATTGATGGTCTCACAGATATCCGACTGCTCTACAGATAACTCTGTTTGCATGAGTAGGTTACTCATGCCAATTACCCCGTTCATGGGAGTCCTAATTTCATGACTCATCGTCGCTAGGAAGGCACTTTTGGTCTGACTAGCGATTTCAGCGGCCTCTTTGGCTTTTTGAAGTTCAAGCGACATTTCTTTCATCTCTGTCAAATCTGTATAGACTGAGACGATGCCGCCATTATCAAGCATTCTTTCGTCCACTTGCACCCAACGATTGTCGGGTAATTGCTGCAAAAATGGACCCTCTGGATTATGGTGCCGCTGAATTCGGTATTCAATTTTCTTGGCAGATAGATCGTCTGGGAATTTCTCTCGGTATCTGTCTCCAGCTGCTTTTGCCAAGGTGGAAAAGGCCGTTCCAGTTAAAATAAACTCTTTGATTTCTTTATAAAAATCGTCTCTATAAGTTCGATTGAACAGAATTAGTCTATCGTTTTCATCATATAGCGTAAATCCACCAGAGATGCTCTCAATAGCATTGCTCATATGCTGTCGCGCTTCTTGTATTTCCTGTAGATTACTTTCCCTAACCTCGACGGCTGTATCTCTAAAAACGGTGAGTGCACGCGCCATTTTCCCCAGCTCATCGTCGCCAACCGCCGGCAGCTCTCTCTCCAAATCACCTCTGGCAATCGCCAACATGCTGTCTTCAAGCGCGGTTAAACGAGCGATTACATTGCGCTTGATATAACGGGTCACAATCAAGAAGGAACTGGCCAGAGTTACACACACCAGTAGAAGCAAGATAAAAAAAGTAACTTTTTGTGTCGTCGCGCGTTCTTCATTTGCGGCTTTCATAATTAATTCAGCTGAATTAACCAGTCGATCAACAGCATTGGTGAAACGATCAGACAAGGCGTAATTTTCTTGCAGGGATTTTTCTGCAGCAGCGGTTAATTGTAACTCTACGCGCCGAGCATTTGGTATGCTTCCATTTCCAGTCAGGTATTTTTGAAGTTCGCTGGAAAGAGATAGTACCGTATTTCTATTTTCTTCGTTGGCCAGCGCCAAAACTCGACGAACTTTATCCAGCGACCAATTCACCTTTACCACTAGCGCATTAATTTCTGTTAGAGTAGTTGCCCCTGAAACCTCAAGAAACTGCGCTTTAATTGTTGGGACGACCGTCTGTGTATCTCTAATTTCCTGGTAAATAGCCTGATTATCAATAAGCTCAAGTACTTTTGCTCGAAATATTGTTCCATTCGAGGAAAATTCATCAACTTCTTTACGGAGTTTCTTTATTTTCATCTCAACTGAGTTTCCCCAAGTCTTTAGTCGATTTTCTAGTTTTTGTGCAACAGCTTGCGCTTTCAGCATACGCTCACGTTTTTGCGCTTTAATAACTAAACTTGCACCAACCACTCGATTTAACGCTGCAATAGTTTCACGCAATTGAACAATAGCCCTTGCAATCGACGCAATAGTTTCGGCTTCAAAATTTTGCCTTCTCAGTACGTTCAACAGCATGTTCAGGTTATTGGTGTCCTCTTCCAGTTTACGGAACAAGGCGCCTTGCTGATCCATTGCAGTAACGTTGAGCAAGGCCGGCGCAGCTGCCACAATCCGTTCGGCTTTTCGCGACATATCCAGAGAGACAAGTGCCAACGGAACACTCTCTTCTGTAATTCTCTGTATAGTTTCATCGACCTTGAGAGATGAATAAATCGCTACGCCGACGGATAGTAGGACGAGCGTACTGAGTGCTGTAAAAGCGATATAGAGCCGCCTACGAACGCCTCCATTTTTAAGTAGCTGGAGTGTCAAGCCGTTAGAAGAAAATCGACTAAACATTCTATTTGAGCAACTTCATTTCCTTGTAAAATCGCTTCGCACCTGGATGAAAAGGAATAGCGATCCCGCTGAGCGCTGAAGACAAAGTAACCTCTGTGCCCTTGCTGTGTCCCACATCCAACAGGCGACGACTCTTTTTATTCCACAGTGCTTTGGTTATGTCGTAAACGAGCTGTTCATCTACTTTCGCGCTGGTTATCCACTGTGCACCTACAGCAAGCGTATTAATTGGACCTATATTTTTATAGGCGAGAGCCGGAATCTCATCGATGCTATAAAACCCATAGGAATCAACAATTTTTTGCGCGTTTGGGCCATCGATTGGCACTAAGGTAATGTCTGCGCGGGATGCAAGTTCAATAACCGCATTTGTGGGATACCCAGCAGTCACAAAAAAAGCGTCCAAATTATTTGATATTATGGCGTCAGATGCAGGAGCTGATTTCAAGAATTGAGCTTCAATATCTTTCTCTCCCATCCCGTAAGCATTCAGAATTTGTAATGCATTCACATAAGACCCTGAACCACGCTCGTCTAAAGAAACACGTTTTCCTTTGAGATCAGCAACCGACTTAATGTTTGCCCCTTTTCGTACAACCAATTGAATATGTTCAAGATAAAGAGCCGCAATTGCCCGAAGTTCGTTCGCAGGAGATTGCCCTTCAAATTTTCCTGTCCCCGTATAGGCCCAATAAGCCACATCAGATTGAGAAAAACCGGAGTGAAATAAGCTAGATTTAATGCCATCAATATTGTCGACTGATCCTCTAGAAGATTGCGCCATAGCGACCAACCCAGGCACGCCACAGCTCCCGCCATCAGCGCATTGTCGTGAGCCTGGAGGGTTAGAGATCGCATTAGCAATGGTCCCGCCAAGCGGATAATAGGTTGCCCCGGTTCCCCCTGTTCCAATAGAGAAGAATTTCATTTCTTGCGCGAGAACTGCGCTCGAAAAAAATAGTGAGCCAACAACACATATATAGTCATTTTTTGAGTTTTAACGAATCACCCTATTAAATAGAAATATATCTCAAACATTTAGCATGAATATTTAGAACATACGATCTAGATAATACGCGTTATAATAGCTTCAAATTAGCAGTTATTCCGCCAAAAATATGATTTTTGTGGATAAAATTCATCTCTTTTGATTGAAGCATTAACAATTCATACCGCACTACTAAAATAAGATTAGAACTTTATATTATTTATTTGTAATTTTCAGTATAAATTTTGGGTCAACAAATAAAATCAGATAAATCAGATTTGTAATCGCAGGTTATTTTCTTAGTAATCATATATATATTTCTGCCTACGCCATCACTCAAATAGGAATAATTGCGATGTCGCTGTACCTACTCAAATGAAATTTTCGTATCCGTGGGGCATGACAGTAGGATCTTGGGCAGCGACCGGCATTAAGAAGTTTTAGGTAAACGTAATTATAAATAGACCCGTTGAAGTCTGATTCGGGTCACAAGCAGAAGAAAAAGACCGCTTCTGATGGCTTCTGCTTTTACCTCTAAACCCGACCTTCCTAATAATATTTTCCTCAAATGAATTTCATGGAGGCTGATGATAAGACCCCAGATAACAGTCTTTCGCTTACACCGGGCTCTCCCAACCACGCACCTTGCAATGCGCCTGTACCAATAAGTCCGGGCAGTCGTAAATCGCACAATCCTTGAAGATATAATCTGGAGAACTGCCTTTGAAGCGAATGGTCCATTTTATGTCACTCTGGACGGCACAATCCATCATATGAATAAATGCCAGTTGCGCCGGCCTAACCTCTTCACGATAGAACGCCTGTCCCATCAGGTCCCCTTGGTCATGTAATTTCTTCAATGCTTGACGGTAACCTGTCCTCTTATCGAATAGCGCGACACATTTACTATTCAAATTCTTGAGCCTATCTGTCGCTTGTAGCTTTGCCGCAATCCGATTTTCAAGGTCGTGAATTTCGTCTTCCATGTTTTCAACTATGTATTTTAGTTTTGTTTCCGGATAATTGGCGGTAATTGCTTCAACGGCCATTTCTATGCTTGGCGCTGTTTCCATTATTTGCCGGATAGTTGGCTTGTCGTTTTTTACAGTAATATTCTGTGAAGGGAATTTGAGAATGGTCATTGGGCTTCCTTTATTATGTTCCATGCCGGGACTGAATTCGTAACCCCGCGATAAGCTGTCAGAGCGCTCCCGGTTACAGTTTTGATTTTCGCTTGATCCGCTGTGAGGGCAGTAATCGGCATGCCGTTCATGAACCAAATAAGCCCTGCAGCATCGGGCCGGTGTTGTGGTGCTGTTGGATGCACCCCGAAAACCTCGTCAGTCATCCAGCCTAAATTATATGCCTGCTCTGCCCACATACTCATGAATAACCCGGCATCGGCAATAAACTGATACCAGCGAGAAGCCCGGATATTTTCAGGACAACTCATCCCAATGAGGGCCAAATAACCCTCTGTCCAGGATTCAAGGACTGTATGCGTTGAACACTGTTTTTCAGTGTCGAGGGCCGTGCAATAACGGCAATAACTGCAATAAGTCTGTTTTTTGGGTACTTTCCGCACTTTTTGCAGTTTCTGCACGGGGATGGAGATAGAAATATCAATCTTTCCCATCTCTGGCGAAAGCGGCCTTTTCGCATCTCTCGCCGCTTGCAACCACCGGCTCATGATGGCACCTCATACAGATCGGGATTAACTGTATAATCAAGCCTTGGTCGCTGCGCCTTACCGGTTCTGTCTGATGGCGATAACCAGCCACACTCCACCAATACAGCTAAAGCACTCGTCACAGCCTCCGACTTTTGCAGGCCGGGCAGTTTCCAGTAACGGCGAACATCACTCGCATTTACCGTTGTCGGCTTATCTCGCTTGATCCGGCGCGCTAACATTGCAGCGCTCTTCTCATTGCCCGGCAAAGCGGCATCTCCATAAACCCGGGTTGCCATAACCTTAAAATAACTCTCAACCAAATGAATAGCGTAACAAAGCGAGCTTTCACTTATCGTCTCGGGTTCTGGCTGATTACTCAAACACCAGTTCAGATATTCAAGGATAACTGCAAGCCTAAGAACAATACCTGGCAGTTTCCCTAAATGGCTAAGAAGGAGGCCGAAAGCTTCTGTTTCCGACTTGTCATTTTCAACGCGCCATTCTTGAAACAAGTCTGCCGCCGATCCTGAGAGAAACTTGACCTCAGGCTCAAGGTTGTCTTGCGGTCCCGAGGGCATTGTCAGGCTTCGAAGTCTTTGCAGCCCAGACCTATAAGCGGTATTTACCACAAACCCCTCAGGTCTCTTTGGCGGGACCCGTTCAGGCCACACCATCAGGAACCGAGCAGCAAAACCGCTATCAGCCCCTTTCATCAATATCTCTGCAAGGCGTTCGGGTTGAATTCCCCCAACAACTGAGAGCGATAAATGTGGGATCCGAATAGGCTCTTTTGCATGCTTTACTCGGTCAATATTGTAACTGCGGCCACCGTAACCTTCTATCCAGAAATCGCGTTCACCACCGCCACCATATCGATCAAAATTCAACAACCATCCAGCAAGCTCGTCCCTTTGGCAGAGCAGCCCTTTTGGATGAGCGGCGATAAGTTGTGCCATAGCCTCCTGTGTGGCGTCCGTGACATATAGCCGGGGTCTTACGGGTTGATCTGGCTCTATAGCCTTCTCTGGCATTTCTGGTGATATCAAACCACCACTTACAGCTTGTTTAACGTCATCTTGCCAACCTTCACGCACCGCCTTTGCAATCTCGCGGTCGCGTTCATAATTCCGCAGGGTTTCCGAGTAATCTACTGCCATTTCCCCCTCAAATTCCCGAAGAAATCCAAGAGAGGAATCTAAAGCTGGAGATTTACCGCTAGATGGATCCCCCACCGCAGCCAACCAAAGAATAGGCGGCTCTTTCCAGCCATTCCAGGGAGACACCCAGCGGGCATTCCCAATTAGGGCACTTGCTGTTGCAAGCAATCCCATCGCGACATAATCTTTAGGGGCAGAACAATTCTCAGCGGATTGTGAAATCCACTCCCCCCACTCCCCAAACGCCTCTAAAGGCAGATAGGGTGCTTCGCTGCGATTGCCGTTGATAATTCCCATATCAAGCGAGGCAAAGGTCTGTGGCTGATTATTCTGCCCTAATACTGATCCGCGTAAATGCTCAACATTATCATGCTGCATGCTGAAGCCCTCCCACACGAATTTCAGGCAAGGAAATTTCACGCTTCAATGCTTTCTCTAGGCGGTATCCGGTCTTTGGATTTGGACAATAGAAATGTTTAATCCCGGAAAACCAGAACGCCAGACAACTCCCCCAATCTAGAACACATATTCCTTCGCATTCAGATTGAAGCCATTGCAACGGGTTGCTGTGAACCGTCAGTTGCTTTTCGAAATGGATGCATTTTTCCAAATTTTGATAGCCCAATAATGGGCCGAAGCCCGTACGCATCCACCAGACATCTGGCTGACTTGTGCGAAATGCAACCAGATCAACAAAGGATGAAAAGCGGTCACTATCTCCAACGGGAAGGACAAGGGCAGATTTACCGGATTCCTCTGGATGCCAATAAGAACCATCAATCTCTATTCTACCGATGCCGATTAAGCCTGCGTTGACAATTGCTTTACCGCCAACTCCCATAGATTGGAGATGGCCTAAATCAAGGTCGCTTACGGCATCAATATATTGTTCAAATTCTTTCGATACTGTCATAGCGAAACTCCATAATGGTGTTGCGCGATAAGCCGAGCATAAAAAGGGCGTATATTGTGTCTATGACTAATAAGGGACACAACTTGTTGTGAACGAACTTGATTTTGAGGTCTGTCAGAGGTATACTTTGATTGTTGGTTTAAAGTAATTTCTGAGAGAGCCTCGCTTGGCTGAGCGGGGCTTTTTCTTTTCATGCAGCCACCTCGTCTTTATAAGGAAGCCAGGCAATTGTTGCATCAATCACATATTCTTCAACAACAGATTTCGATCCCATTTTTTTTATCCTAAGAGGACATTCCGGGTCGTTTGCCATTTCGTAGAATTTTGTATTGCTGACATCGCCAAGTTGGTGACGAGCCGCAAGTATAGGATACACCTTTAAAGACTTCATTCCTTCACACTCCTAAGTTTTGCTGCGTGCTGCAGCTGATGTGTGAGGAGATTTTATCTATGAATTCAAATCTACAGGTACGACAACGTTGACAAATATTTAGATGTCTACTTAGTTGGGCGAAGGGTGTCTAAAGCAGTTCTTCACCTCTAGCCTTGCGACCTTTATTCAATTCCGATTTTGTTTCATTCCAGCCCTCGGATGAAGATTCAGGGAGTTTGTTCTTCCTTTTTATTGCTCTAAAGGTATTTATGTTGCCGGCTAAGGTCGATCCGGGTACTTCGCCGTAAATAGGTGCCAAAGCTTTTTGCAAAAACCTAATTCCAGGTGAATTATAATCCTCTATTGATCTACTTTTACTTTGGGAAATCTTTTTGTTGTAAATTGCGGCATACAGCTTACATAGATTTGCGATTAGCTCATTATATAAAGGGTCACCGTCATTATTGGATTTGCCCAATGAAGCCGCAATTTTAATTTTCCTGTCAGATCTCGATGCAAGACGTGTCGCCCATCTTTGAATGTCGTAGATAGATGATAACGTTTCCGCAATCTTCTCTGACGCGTCTTCATCTGCCTCTATTTCTGTGCAGACTAACGCATAAAGCTCCCCTTGCAAAAAATCCGGATCTATAGCTCTTGGATCGCCACTAGGAGCGCCGATGTTTGCAAGTAACGTTTTTGCTGAAACTGCAATTGTATGAAAATAATCACGCTTATCTGATTTTGTTTTTTTCCCATTTTCCGGTTTTGAATTTTGATAATCGTTTAGGATTTGTTCAAGTTGATGTTTAAGATATTGACGCCTTCCTATCTCAACAACTTCTTCATTTTCATCATAAACTAAAACATAACCTTGAACTTCTTTACCCACGGAATTTATCAGAAGGTCAATATCAGCGACCGAAAAGCGTATGCTATCCACTTTCTCAACGGTCATTATTCAACCACTCCAATAGCCATAGGGTTAATGCCCTCACTGCTTGGCTGATTACAGAACGATGCCCAGTCATCCATTAGCCCTCGTCGTTTCTCAAACAGATCACCACGCCGGTAAGCGGCTTCAACTTTGCTACTTACACTATGTGCTAACGCCATTTCCGAAACTTCATTCGGATATTGTGTGCATTCAGCAGACCAATCTTTGAAACTGGACCTAAACCCATGAGCAGTTACGTCTGCCCGGTCCATGCGCTTCAACAATTGAAGAAATGCCATATTGGAGAGAGAACTATTCGGGCGCTGTCCCGGGAGAACAAATCCTCCAGTAGAAACCTCACTTAGTCTTTTCAAAACTTGCACTGTATCTGGCGATAATGGAACGCGGTGCTCTCTTCCCGCCTTCATCCGCTCTTCAGGGATTGTCCACAACTGCTTATCAAAATCAATTTCACCCCAACGGGCTTTGATTATCTCACCTGTTCTGCACGCAGTTAAGATAAGTAATTCAAGACCCATTGCTGAAATGCTACCCTGTTTTCTTAGTGCCGCCATAAATTCAGCGATATCATCGAACGGGAGCGCTGCATGATGTTTGACTTTTCGAACCATGGAGCGAGAAGGTAACAACTTATCAAGATTACCCTTCCATCGTGCAGGGTTCTCGCCCTCGCGATATTTACGCGCCGCCGCCCAATCCAATATAGATTCAACCCTACCCCGGATCCGACTTGCTGTTTCTGGCTTGGTTAACCAAATTGGTTCCAATATCTTCAGTATCAGGCCGATATCGACCGCCTTCACCGACAAATCACCGATGAAAGGATATACATAAGTCTCCAGCGTGCTCGACCATTGCTTGACATGTTTAATGTTTGACCAGACAACACTATGAATATTGATGTATTTTTCTGCACATTCTCGAAATGTTACCGTTTTAGCCGTTTCGGCTAACTGGATTTGTTTTTTGCTTTTACGCTCTTCAATTGGGTCAAGCCCTTCTCGCAATGCCTCCCGGCATCTTTGAGCTTCCTCGCGGGCACGCAACAACGATATGTCAGGATAAGGACCCAGTCCCATATCGCGGGATCGTTTATTTCGGGAGAACCTGAAAATCCAGGACTTAGTTTCAAATGAGCTTATTTGAAGATAAAGTCCGCCGCCATCAGCATGAAGTCCACGCTTTTTTTCAGTCTTAACCTGTACTGCCGATAAACGATTTATTTGTCGTGCCATTCATCCTACCCATGTTTCTACCTATATTGTAACACCGGTAGTAGGCGGATGCCAGCGAATAGTAGAGAAAGGAAAACTACAACAAACCCTATATAAACCATATAGATAGAGTGTTTGAGCGAATGTATACGAATGGGGAAAGACAGGTATCTGGCGGAGAAGGTGGGATTCGAACCCACGATAGAGCTATAAACCCTATACACCCTTAGCAGGGGCGCGCCTTCAGCCGCTCGGCCACTTCTCCGTCGGCGCGCAATATGGCAGATATTTTAGGCAAGTCAAAGTCTTTCTTTACTAAAAATAGCAATTTTTCGAATTTAGTTTCTATCTTGTAAAACTGATCAAAATTGAAGAGCGCGTGAACTATAGTTTCTCCATTCCATATACAACTGATAGTCGTTTTAAAATCCAAAGATAATCTCAATAAAGAAGAAAATTAA